>Ga0208566_1000135_pt1 | contig 53394 bp, 53 predicted proteins | sample PL_2010_150m_FD_184159 | JGI IMG/M metagenome (GOLD analysis project Ga0208566, IMG submission 184159) | Freshwater microbial communities from Powell Lake, British Columbia, Canada to study Microbial Dark Matter (Phase II) - PL_2010_150m... | ecosystem: Environmental > Aquatic > Freshwater >...
TGGAGGAGATGGGGGCGGTCTCCCTGTGCGGCGAGGGGCACCTCGCGGGGTTTCTCTTCAGGGCGCAGGCGAGCGTCGAGCGTTCGGTGCGGGCCTTTGCGGACCGGTTGGCGAGGGAGATCGAGCGCGCCCTCGGGATCCGGTTCGAAGGGGCCCGGTTCGATCCGCGGGTCGAAGAGCCGGCCCACCCCGACGTCCGCCTCTCCCCCACGTTCGACACCTACTTCGAGCTGCTCTGGTTCCTGATCCCGATGTCGGTCTTCCGGCCGCTGGTCCGCAGGCATTTACTGCGCAGGATTCCGTGGGAGGTCGAGAAGAATCTCTCCCGCGTGGCGGGCCAGTGGGCCGACGCCGTGGGCGCCTCGATCGACGGTCTTTACCGGGACGCGACGGCGTTTCTCGAGCGCGAGGTCGGGACGATCGGGGGGCTGGTCGGCGAAGCCGACGCGGGGAACCGGCTCGAGGAGACCCGGGTCGCGCTCGCGGAGCTTGCAGCCCTCGAATCTGCGGTATCCTGATAACTTGATGGACGACACCAGACCGCTAGGAGGATTCCGATGCGCTCAGACGTCATAAAGAAAGGATTCGAGCGGGCGCCCCACCGAAGCCTGCTGAAAGCCACGGGCGTCACCGACGCCGACATGGGGAAGCCGTTCATCGCGTTGTGCAACTCGTTCGTGGAGATCATCCCCGGACACGTGCACCTGAACCGGGTCGGTCGGTACGTGAAGGAGTGCATCCGGGAGGCGGGCGGCGTCGCCTTCGAGTTCAACACGATCGGCGTGGACGACGGGATCGCCATGGGGCACAGCGGGATGCTCTACTCCCTGCCGTCGCGCGAGATCATCGCGGACTCCGTCGAGACGATGCTCAAGGCGCACTGCTTCGACGGGATGATCTGCATCCCCAACTGCGACAAGATCGTCCCCGGCATGCTGATGGCGGCGATGCGGTGCAACATCCCGACGATCTTCGTCTCCGGCGGGCCGATGAAAGCAGGCGTGACCAAGGCCGGCCGGGTCGTCGACCTGATCACCGTTTTCGAAGGGGTGGGGGCGCACAAGCTCGGGAACCTGTCCGACGAGGATCTCAAGGAACTCGAGGACACCGGGTGCCCCACCTGCGGAAGCTGCTCCGGCATGTTCACGGCGAACTCGATGAACTGCCTGTGCGAGGCGCTCGGGATGGCGCTTCCGGGGAACGGGTCGGTGCTCGCGGTCGACACGAAGCGGGACGAACTCTACCGCGCGGCGGCGTTCCGCCTGATGGACATGGTGCGCAAGGACCTGAAGCCGCGCGACATCGCGACGCTCGACGCCTTCGACAACGCGCTGGCGCTCGACATGGCGATGGGCGGTTCCACGAACACGATCCTCCACACCCTGGCGATCGCGCACGAGGCGGGGGTGCCGTTCGACCTGGCGCGGATCGACGCGATCTCCCGGAAGACGCCCACGCTGTGCAAGGTGTCGCCGTCGTCGCAGTACCACATGGAGGACGTGGACCGCGCGGGGGGGATTCGGGCGATCCTTTCGGAGCTGTTCAAGGTGCCGGGTCTGATGAAACGGGGCTGCCTCACCGTGACGGGGAAGACCCTGGAGGAGAACGTGGCGGAGGCGTCGTCGCAGGACCCGGCGGTCATCCGGCCCCTGTCCGACGCGTACAGCAAGGAAGGGGGGCTCGCGGTCCTCTACGGCAACCTCGCGACCGAAGGCGCGGTCGTCAAGGCCGCCGGGGTCGATCCGAAGATGCGCGTCTTCGAGGGGTCCGCCGTGATCTTCGAGTCGCAGGACGAGGCGTGCGAAGGGATCCTCGCGGGAAAGGTGAAGGCGGGCGACTTCGTCGTCATCCGGTACGAGGGCCCCAAAGGCGGGCCCGGGATGCAGGAGATGCTCGCGCCGACGTCGTACATCATGGGCGAGGGGCTCGGCGACAAGGTGGCGATGGTCACCGACGGGCGCTTCTCCGGAGGGACGCGTGGGGCGGTCATCGGGCACGTCTCCCCCGAGGCGGCCGCCGGGGGGACGATCGCGCTGGTCCGGAACGGGGACCGGATCCGCCTGGACATCCCGCAGCGGAGGCTGGAACTGTTGGTGTCGGAAGCGGAACTGGCCGAACGGCGTTCGAAATGGCGTCTTCCCGCCAAGGAGAAATCGACCGGTTCTCTCGGGAAGTACGCCGCGATGGCGACCAGCGCGAGCACCGGCGCGATCCTTAAATGGTAACCCGGCGGTGAAGCGGTAACGATCGGCTGATTCCGTCGAAGATCGCCCACCCGTGGAGGGTGGCGGAGACCACGCGCTCCGGCCCCCTCCGGCGCCGCCCGGAACCGTTCATAAGCGTCCGTATTTATTATATTTTCCTTGACGCATCGCCCCCAGGAACTGTGATAGAATAATGCGTTTGCACGGATAGGCAGGCGGCGACTCCGCCGCGTCGATCCGGATCCTTCGAAGGAGCACCCGAACCCCCATGGACCTGTTCCAGAAGCAGGCACAACCCCGCGCCATCCAGGACGAGATGAAGCAGAGCTACCTCGATTACGCGATGAGCGTGATCGTGGGGCGCGCCCTCCCCGACGTGCGGGACGGTCTCAAGCCCGTCCAGCGCCGCGTCCTCTTCGCCATGCACGAGCTGGGGAACGAGTACAGCAAGCCATACAAGAAATCCGCCCGCATCGTCGGCGACGTGATCGGTAAATATCATCCGCACGGGGACAGCGCGGTGTACGACGCCCTCGTGCGGATGGTGCAGGACTTCTCGCTCCGGTACCCCCTCATCGACGGGCAGGGAAACTTCGGTTCGGTCGACGGAGACTCGGCTGCGGCGATGCGGTACACCGAAATCCGGATGGCGAAGGTGGCGGGGGAGCTGCTGTCGGACCTCGACAAGGAAACCGTCGAGACGCTCCCCAACTACGACGGCTCGCTCCAGGAGCCGCGCGTCCTCCCGTCCCGCGTGCCCAACCTGCTGGTGAACGGGAGCTCGGGGATCGCCGTCGGGATGGCGACCTCCATCCCGCCGCACAACCTCGGCGAGGTGATCGGCGCCCTTCTCGCCCTGATCGGCAACCCCGACATCACGATCGACGAGCTGATGGAGCACGTACCGGCTCCCGATTTCCCCACCGGCGGGATCCTCTACGGGCTCGAAGGCGTGCGCGACGCGTACCGGACGGGGCGCGGCAGCGTCCAGATCCGCGCGCGCGCCTTCATCGAGAAGGCGAAAAAGGGGGACCGGGAGTCGATCGTCGTCACCGAGATCCCGTACCAGGTGAACAAGTCCCGCCTCATCGAGCGGATGGCGGAGCTGGTGCGGAACAAGGAGATCGAGGAGATCTCGGACCTGCGCGACGAGTCCGACCGCGACGGGATGCGCGTGGTCGTGGAGCTGAAGAAGGACGCGGTCGCCGAGGTCGTCCTCAACAACCTGTACAAGCAGACGCAGATGCAGACCTCGTTCGGCGTGCAGCTGCTGGCGATCGTCCAGAACCGGCCCCGGACGATGAACCTCAAGGAGCTCCTCGAGGAGTTCCTCGCTTTCCGGAAGGAGATCGTCACCAAGCGGACCCTGTTCCTGCTGCGGAAGGCGGAGTCCCGGGAGCACATCCTGCTCGGGCTTTCGATCGCCCTCGACCACATCGACGCCGTTATCCGGCTGATCCGGGCCTCGAAGGACCCGAAGGAGGCGAAGGAAGGCCTCGTGGCGAAATTCGGCCTGTCGGAGATCCAGGCCCAGGCGATCCTCGACATGCGGCTGCAGCGGCTGACCGGGCTGGAGCGCGAGAAGATCCTGCAGGAGCTGAAAGAGGTGCGCGCGGAGATCGCCCGGCTGAAAAAGATCCTCGGCGAGGAGTCGGAGCTGCTGCGCGTGATCGGGCAGGAGTTCCGCGAGATCAAGGACGCGTACGGAGACGCCCGCCGCTCCGAGATCCAGCGGGAGACGAAGGACCTGCGGCTCGAGGACCTGATCGTGGACGAGGAGATGGTGGTCACCGTCTCCCACACGGGGTACATCAAGCGGAACCCGATCAGCCTCTACCGGACGCAGCGGCGCGGCGGGCGCGGGAAGGTCGGCATGGGGACGAAGGAGGAGGATTTCGTCTCGATGCTCTTCATCGCCTCGATGCACACCTACGTCCTCTTCTTCTCGGACCAGGGGAAGGTGTACTGGCTGAAGGTCCACGAATTGCCGGAGGCGGGGCGCGCCTCGAAGGGGCGGGCCATCGTGAACCTCCTGTCCCTCTCCCCCGGCGAGGAGATCGCCTCGATCCTCCCCGTCCGCGAGTTCACGGAGGGGAAGTTCGTGATGACGGTCACGGCGCGGGGCGTCATCAAGAAGACGGATCTGATGGAATATTCCCGCCCGCGGGCGGGCGGGATCATCTCCATGGGGCTGAACGAGGGGGACCGGCTGATCGCCACCGCCCTCACTACAGGGCAGGACGAGGTGTTCCTCTCCACCCGGCGGGGAATGTCGATCCGGTTCCACGAGGAGGGCGTCCGGCCGATGGGACGCGCGGCGGTGGGGGTGCGCGGCATCGACCTCGAGGAGGGGGCCCTCGTCGTGGGGATGGAGATCCTGAAACCCGAGGGGACGCTCCTCTCCGTGACGGAGCACGGGTACGGGAAGCGCACGGCGGTCGAGGAGTACCGCAGCCAGTCGCGGGGCGGCAAGGGCGTGATCACCCTGAAGGTGACGGGGAAGACGGGTCACGTGGTCGGCGTCAGCCAGGTCGCCGAAACGGACGAGGTGATGCTGGTCACCGACGGCGGGAAGATCATCCGGCTCGGGATGGGCGATCTGCGGGTGATCGGGAGGAACACCCAGGGCGTCCGCCTGATCGGCCTCGCGGAGAAGGAACGGGTCGTCTCCATCGCGCGGCTGGCGGAGAAGGAAGAGTGAGCGATGACGGGGGGGTGGAGGATCGGGCTCGTGTGCGGGGCGCTGCTTCTTGCGGCGTCGTGCGCGGATCCGGCCCGGGAACGGTTCGAGGGGGCGGAGAAAGAGCTCCTTTCGCAGAAGATGGAGGCGGCCCTCGCCGACTACCGGGCCATCGCACGGGACCATCCGCAGTCGCGGTACGCCCCGGCCGCCCTGCTGCGACAGGGGGAGCTCTACGGCGGCTACTACCGGAACTTCCCCGCGGCGCTCGAGGCGTACGAATCCCTCGTGTACAACTACCCGAGGGCGCCCGAGGTTCCGCGTGCGTTGCTGCGGACCGCGGAGATCCACCTGCTGCAATACTTCGATCCCTCCACGGCAGCCGAGGACCTGGAGCGGATCCGGAAGGAGTTTCCGCGGTACGAGGCGGAGGACGAGGTCCTCTTCCTCCTCGCCCGGGCATATGGCGGCGCTGGGGAGGAGGAGCGGCAGGCGGCGGCGCTCGCCGAACTGATCGAGCGGTTTCCCAAGTCGAAACGCTCGGCGGAGGGGCGGTGGATGCTGGCATACGCCCTCCTCGGGCAACGCAGGTACGCCGACGCGGACCGGGAGTTCCGCCGGCTCCTGTACCTTTCGACGGACCGGGATTCCACGGTCAAGGCGCGCTGGGGGATGGCGCAGTCGCTCGAGGGGATGGGGGACCTCCAGGGCGCGATCGCCCAGTACGAAGCCCTGCGGGAAGACGCGGACAACCCGGAGTACGTGACGGAGAAGATCGAGCGGCTCAAGGCCCGTCTCCGGAAACCGTGAGAGAGGACGGGAGGCGGTGAGCAAGGAAAGGAAGGAGTCGGTCGCCGTCGTCGGGGCGGGATCGTGGGGAACGGCGTTCGCCGCGATGCTCGCCGGGCGGCACGAATCGGTCGCCCTGTGGGCGCACGAGACGGAGGTGTGCGCCGACCTGCAGGATCGGCGGGAAAACCGCGCCTTCCTGCCGGGGATCGTCCTTCCCCCGGCGATCCGGCCGACGAACGACCTCGCGGAGGCGGTTTCCGGGAAGACCGTGGTGGTCTTCGCCGTTCCGTCCCATCACCTGCGGGAGGTGGCGGCGCGGACGGCGGCGCACCTGTCCCCCGAAGCTTGTCTCGTCTCCCTGCCCAAGGGGGTGGAGAACGGAACGCTGAAGCGGATGACGGAGGTGCTCGCGGAGGCGTTTCCTTCGCACGGGCCCCGTGTGGCGGCGCTTTCCGGCCCGACCTTCGCCCGCGAGGTCGCGGAAGGGAAGCCGACGGGGGCTACGGTGGCGGCGCGCGACTTCTCCGTCGCGCGCCGGCTGCAGCACGCGCTGTCCGGTTCCCGCTTTCGCCTCTACGCCGACGACGACGTGACGGGGGTGGAGATCGGCGGGGCGTTGAAAAACGTAATGGCGATCGCCGCGGGGATGGCCGACGGGCTGGGGTTCGGCCACAACGCGCGGGCGCTTCTCATCTCCCGGGGGCTTGCCGAGATCTCCCGCCTGGGCGTCCGCCTCGGGGCGCACCCGCAGACGTTCGCGGGGCTCGCGGGGATGGGGGACCTGGTCCTCACCTGCACCGGCGACCTCTCCCGGAACCGGACCGTAGGAATGCGCGTGGGGGCCGGCGAGAGGATCGGCGACATCCTATCGGGGATGACGATGGTGGCCGAGGGGGTCCGGACTTCGGTATCCGCCGTGGAGCTGTCGCGTCGCACGGGGGTGCCGATGCCGATCTCGGAGCAGGTGCACGCCATTCTTCACGAGGGGAAGGACGCCCGCGAAGCGGTGAGCGAGCTCTTCTCCCGGGCGCTGAAGCGGGAGAAGGAGTAGGGACGCGATGCGGAAGGAACTGCCGGCCCTCAAGGCGGAGATCAGGAAACTGCTTTCAGGGCGCAACGCGATCCTTCTGGCCCACAACTACCAGCGGGACGAGATCCAGGAGATCGCGGACATCACGGGCGACTCGCTGGGGCTCTCCCAGGAGGCGGCGAAGACGACGGTGGACGTCATCGTCTTCTGCGGCGTCCACTTCATGGCCGAGAGCGCCGCGATCCTGTCTCCGGGGAAGACCGTGCTGCTTCCGCGCGAGGACGCGGGGTGCCCGATGGCGGACATGATCACCGGCCCCGACCTCGCTTTGTTCCGGGAGGCGCATCCCGGCGCCGTCGTCGTGACGTACGTGAATTCCTCCGCGGAGGTGAAGGCCCTCTCCGACGTCTGCTGCACCTCGGGCAACGCGGTGAACGTGGTGAAGTCGATCCCGGCGGGAAAGGAGATCTACATGGTCCCCGACCGGAACCTCGCGCAGTGGGTGGCGAAGGTTTCCGGCCGCCGGCTCACGTGGTGGGACGGCTACTGCCCGACCCACGAGCGGCTGACCGTCGCCGCGACGGTGAAGGCGAAGGAGGCCCACCCCGACGCCGTGCTCGTGGTCCACCCCGAGTGCCCGCCCGAGGTGGTGGCGATGGCGGACGCGGTCCTCTCCACGGCCGGGATGTACGCCTGGTGCCGCCGCTCTACGGCGAAGGAGTTCATCGTCGGCACGGAGATGGGGATCCTCTACCGGCTCCGGAAGGAGAACCCGGGGAAGCGTTTCCACACCGCCTCGCGCGCCCTGCTGTGCCCGAACATGAAACTTACGACGCTCGAGGACGTGCGGGACGCCCTCGTCTCGATGTCCCCGGTCATCACCGTGCCGGAAGCGGTGCGCGTGCGTGCGAAGGCGGCCCTCGACGCGATGCTCGCCGTTCCCCGCGACGCCGCATGAGGGGGGACACTCCTGGTTTTCTCGTCGAAATAACGAGGAGTGTCCCCCACTGCCTACGCTCCAGATGACGTTCCCTCTTCCCCGGCTCTCCTTCGAGCACGTCGCCCTCGCCCTCGCGAAGCGCGGGACCTCCCCCTGCGTCCAGTGGATGCGGATCCCGCCCGGCGCGCGGTCCTTCCTCGCGGCCCGTCTCTTCGAACGCCTCGGCCGCACGCTCTTATACCTGTGCGCCGGCGAGAAGGAGGCGGAGGAGGCGACCCGCGAACTGACCGCCTATCTTGGACCGGACGCGGTCCTCCCGTTCCCTTCCGTCGAGGCGACGCCCTACGAGCCGGTCCCTCCGCACCTCCCCTCGGTCCACGACCGCATGCGCGCGCTGCACCGGCTCCTTTCCGGCCCCCCCGCCGTGGTCGTCGCCCCGATCGCGGCGGCGGCGGAGAAGACGCTCCCCCCCGAGGCTTTCATCGACGCGGTGGACGGGGTATCCCCGGGGGACACGCTCGACGTCGACGCGTTCGCGGCGCGCCTCGTGACCCTCGGCTACTCCCGCCTTCCCGTGGCGGCAGACCCGGGGGATTTCGCGGTGCGCGGGGGGATCGTCGACGTTTACAGCCCGGCCCATCCGCTCCCGGCGCGGCTCCTGCTGGACGGCGACGTCGTCGAGTCGGTGCGGTGGTTCCACCCGTCGACGCAGCGGACGGTGGCGGCGGGAGCGCGGGCGGACGGAGAGTCCGGGCACGGGGAACGACTGGTGATCCTGCCGTGCTCCCAGGTGATCACGCGGGGCGATTTCCTTTCGGCGGCGTGTGAGGGGCTGGCCCCCGAGAGGGGGCTGGCCCCAGAACCCTATGCCTGGAAGGAGGCCCTTCGGCAAGGGATCCGGTTCCACGGCGCGGACGCCCTCCTGCCGCGCCTCTACGGGTACGCCGCCCCGGTCTTTTCGTACCTTCCCGCGGACGCCCTCGTCGTCGTGGTCGACTCCGTGGAGTGCGTCGCGGCCGCCCGGAACGCCTTCGAGGAGGCGGAGGAGAATTTCGCCTTCACGGGAGAGGAGGAGGGGTACCCCGCGCCTCCGGAGCTGGTCGTGCCGGAAGCCGAGCTGGTTTCCGCGCTCTCCCGCCTCCCGATGCTCGCCTTCGACTGGATCGAGGTTCCCCCTTTCGGGCGGGACGAGCCGCTGCGGGGGGACGCGGGGGTGGACGGAAACGAGGAGATCCGCCGAAGCACCGCCACCGCCTCCTCGGAGGGGCTCCTCTACCCGCTGGCCGAGGAGGCGAAGGCGTGGTGGAAACGGGGCGACCGGTTCATCGTCAGCTCCCTCTCCCCGTCGCAGGTGGACCGGATGGAGGATTTCCTCTCCCGGTACGCCGTTCCGCTTTCCCGCGTCGACTCGCTGCGCGAGGCGCTGTCCCGGAACCACGGGGTCTTCCTGTGCGGGTCGGAGGTCACGCGGGGGTTCCGGGCGCCGGAGCTTCGCGCGGCGATCGTCACGGAGAGCGAGATCTTCGGGGAGAAGGTCCGGGCGCGCCGCCCGCGGAAGGAGCGGATCGCCGTCCCCGAGGAGTTCTCGCTCGCGGACTTGCGCGTGAACGACCCCGCGGTCCACGTGGATCACGGGATCGGGATCTACCGCGGCCTGCTGCGCCGGGTGGCCGCCGGGATCGAGGGGGACTACCTCGTCCTCGAGTACGCGGGGGGCGACCGGCTGTTCGTCCCCGTGGAGAAGATGTCCAGGGTGCAGCGGTACGTGGCGTCGGAGGAGGGGCGGGCGCAGCTGTCGCGGCTGGGGGGCACGGCATGGCAGCGCGCCAAGCGAAAGGTGCGGGACGACCTGCTCGCGATGGCGCAGGAGCTGGTGGACCTGCAGGCGAAGCGCCAGCTGGCCGAGAAGGCTCCCGTTCCCCCGCCCGACGCGGTCTTCCGGGAATTCGAGGCGGCGTTCCCCCACGAGGAGACGCCGGACCAGGAGCAGGTGATCCGCGAGGTGCTGTCCGACCTCTCTTCCTCCCGCCCGATGGACCGGCTCGTCTGCGGCGACGTGGGATACGGCAAGACCGAGGTGGCGATCCGCGCGGCGTTCCAGGTGGTGACGGCGGGGAAGCAGGCGGCGGTTCTGGTTCCTACGACCCTCCTGGCCGAGCAGCATTTCCAGACGTTCACCCGCCGCCTCGCGGGATACCCCGTGCGGGTGGCGAACCTGTCGCGGTTCGGCACCCGGAAGGACCAGGCGGCCGTGGTGAAGGGGGTGGCGAACGGCACCGTGGACGTCGTCATCGGCACGCACCGGCTTCTGCAGAGGGACGTGACGTTCCAAAACCTCGGGCTCGTCGTGATCGACGAGGAGCAGCGGTTCGGAGTGGCGCACAAGGAACGGTTGAAGAGGATGCGCGCCGCCGTCGACGTTCTGACGCTGTCCGCCACTCCGATCCCGCGCACGCTGCACATGGCGTTCTCCGGGATCCGGGACGTGAGCCTGATCGCCACCCCGCCCGAGGACCGGCTCTCGATCCGCACCTTCGTCGTCCCCTTCTCGGGCGATACGATCCGCGAGGCGGTGGATCGGGAGATCCGCCGCGGCGGGCAGGTCTTCTTCGTCCACAACCGGGTGCAGACCCTCCCCGCGATGGAGCGGTACCTGCGCGAGCTTCTCCCCGACGCGCGGATCGCCGTGGGGCACGGGCAGATGGACGAGGAGGCTCTTTCGGCCGCCATGGACGATTTCGCGTCGCGCCGCGCCGACATCCTCCTGTGCACCGCGATCATCGAGGCCGGGCTGGACCTTCCCAACGCGAACACGATCGTCGTGAACCTCGCGCACCGGTTCGGGCTGGCGCAGCTGTACCAGCTCCGGGGCCGCGTGGGCCGCGACCGCCACCGGGCGTACGCGTACTTCGTCATCCCGAAAGACGTGGCTCTCACCAGGGACGCCACCCGGCGGCTCGCCGTGCTCGAGGAGCTCACCGAGCTCGGCTCGGGTTTCCGGATCGCCTCCCACGACCTCGAGATCCGGGGCGCGGGGAATCTTCTCGGGAAGGACCAGTCGGGGCAGATCCACCAGGTGGGGTTCGAGCTGTACACGCAGCTGCTCTCCGAGACGGTGGCGGAGATTTCGGGGATCGCCTCCTCGCAGGAGGAGGAGCCGGAACTGGAACTCCGCGTCCCGGCGTTCCTTCCGGACGACTACATCGACGAGGCCGGGGAGCGCCTGGAGTTCTACCGGAAGCTGTCGTCGGCGAAGACCGTGGACGACGCGGACGAGATCGAGATGGAACTGCTGGACCGGTTCGGCCGGCTTCCCGTCCCCGCCCGCGCGCTGTGCGAACTGGCGCGGATGCGCTCCGCGATGCGCACCGCGGGAGTGGCAGAGCTGAAACGCGGGGCCGGCTCCCTGTTCCTGACCCTCTCCGCCCACTCCCCGTTCGACCGGGCGAAACTGGTCTCCTGGGTAACGCGGGAACGGAAGACCTTCTCCTTCGTCCGCGGGGAGATCCTCGCGATGCGCCTTCCGGGCCAGGATCCCTCGGAGGTTCTGGGGGCGGCGAAAAACCTGTTGAGCCGGTTCGGCGCCGGCAGTACGATGTAACATTGGTTCGCAACCCGTCGAAACGTTTCGCAAAGGAGAGCCGCTCCATGCGGAAGATGCCGGTTCTGTTTGTGATTTTTGCGTTCGTCGCGTCCGCCTGCGGGAGCTCCCCGGGGAGCGGAACGCAGGGGAAGGTTCTCGCCGTGGTCGACGGGGAGTCGATCACGGAGGCGACCCTCATGAAAGAGGTGGAGAATCTTCCCCCCTACGTGCGGCCGATCCTCGAAACCGCCGCGGGCCGGGCGCAGTTTCTCGAGAGCGTCATCACCCGCAACCTGCTGATGCGGGAGGCGTTGCGGCGCGGGATCGACCGTCGTCCCGAGGTGGCCGACCGGGTCGCCATGGCGCGCAAGTCGATCGTCCTGGAGGCGCTGCTGCGCGACGTGGCCGAAAAGGCCCCCGGGCTATCCGACGAGGCGCTTCGCAAGATCTACGACGCGGACCCCGCCTTGCACCAGGTGGGGGAGCGGGTAAGGGTGAGCCACATGCTCTTCCGGGACAAGGCCCGCGCGCTTGAGATTCTTGGTCGCGCGAAAGCGGGGGAGCCGTTCGAATCGCTGATGAAGGAAGTCGCAGGCAGGAACGGCGAGGTCGCCGCGGACCTCGGGGAGATCGAGCGCGGGAACTTCGTGAAGGAATTCGAGACGGCGGCCTTCGCCACCCCTCCCGGCGAGGTCACGGGTCCCGTCAAGACCACGTACGGGTACCACGTGATCAAGGTCTACTCGAAATCGCCCGCGGGCGCCATTTCGTTCGAGGAGATAAAGCCGAAACTCGTCGACGAGCAGCGGGAGCAGGCGCAGCGCGACGCCTTCGAGGGACTGATCGCGGGACTGAGGAAACAGGCGACGGTGCGGGTCCTTCACAAGCAGGAGGGGCCAACGGTATCCACGGGGGCGCCGGCGCCCGGGACGGCGCCGCCAGCGCCGAAGGCCGTTGCACCGGCCCAGCCGTCGCAGGAGAAGTGATTCCCGGGGGACACTCCTGATTCTTTCGATGAGAAAACCAGGAGTGTCCCCCCTCGCCGCCCGTTCCGTTGCCCGGTTCGCGCTGGTCGCCGCGTTGCTGTGGGCCTGCTCCCCCGCACCGTCGAACCGGCCCGATGCCGATGTCGTCGTCGCCGAGGTGGACGGCGCACCCGTCCTCCTGAAGGACGTCAAGAACGAGATTCTCTCGATGCGCGGTTACACGCCGTCCCTCGAGGCACGGGGGCCCTCCCGCGGAGAGGTTTCCGAGGCGGTCCGGCGGGCGATCGAGCGGACCGTCGTCCTGCGCGAGGGAAAGCGACGGGGGGTCTCGCTTCCCGTGGGATCCCTCGACGAAGAGGTGATGCGGCTCCGGGCGGATTTTCCGCCGGGGGGGCTCGAGAAGGCGCTCCTCCAGACGGGGATGGAACCCGACGCCTGGAGGGAGCAGCTCCGGCGTTCCCTCCTGTACCGGCGGTCGGCCGACGCCATTGCGGCGGCCGGGTCGACGGTGACCCCGCAGGAGGTGGAGGCGGCGTTCCGGAAGGAGCGGAATCCCACGGCGGTTCCGGAGAGGATCCGCGTGCGGCAATATCTCTTCGATTCGGCGGAGCGCGCGGCCGTCGCGCGGGAGAAGATGCAGGCCGCGAAACTCGTCGGCGGGGACGCCGGAGACCGATCCGTCGAGGGGGTCGACCTCGGGTTCTTCCGCCGCGACGAACTCCCGCCGGAAATTCCCGCCGGAGTGTTCGACCTTCCGGAGGGCGGCGTCAGCGAGCCCGTTCCCGGGGAAGGGGTGACGAGCCTGTTCCGGGTCACGCGGAGAGAGGTGGCCGGGGTGCAGACGCTGGGCAGCGAAGAGGCGCGGATCCGGGGGTCGATCCTCGCGCCCCGGAGAGAGGAGGCGTTCCGCCGGTGGCTCGCGCAGGCGACCGCGGGGGCGAGGGTGAAGGTGCACGCGGAACTGCTGCAAAAACTGATGGAGGAGAAACGGTGAGGAGAAAGATCGCGATCATCGCGGCGGCCGGCGCGGCGCTGCTTCTTTCCACGGCGACGGCGTTCCCCCGCGTGATCGACGGCGTCGTTGCGCTGGTGAACGAAGAACCGATCACTTTTTCCGAGGTGCGGGAGTCGGTGTCGGAAGGAATGGGAATCCCGGTGGGGGACGCGGATGCGCTTTTGCGGGAGGAGCACGACTCCCGCGCTGTGCTGCGCTGGATCGAGGCCCTCGTCGATTCCGTCCTGGTGCGCAAGGAACTGGAGAAACAGGGCCAGGCGATCGCGGAGACGGAGATCGACAGTGCGGTCGAATCCGTCCGGAAGGCGAATGCCATGAGCGAAGCGCAGTTCAGCGAACTGCTCGCGAAGGAGGGGATCACCCTTCCCGCGTACCGCCGCCGCATCCGGTGGCAGATGGAGCGAGGCGCGATCGTCCGGGCCCGCAAGTACAAGGAGGTCCAGGTCACGGAAAGCGAGGTTCGCGACTACTTCCGGGAGAGCGGGGAAAGGTTCCTGGTCGGCGCGAGGGTCCGGCTCGAGACGCTCTTCTTCCCGGTCGCCTCCTCCTCGCCGATCGCGGCCCTGGACGCCGCGCAGGCGCGGATCGCCGTGCAGCAGGCGGCCGATGCGATCCGGGAGGGGCGCACCTTCACCGAGGCGGAAGCATTGGTTCGCGGGACGTTTCCCAAGGTCGAGTTCCACGACGCCGGCTTCGTGACGACCGAGGATCTTCTCCCGGAGCTGCAGAAGGAAGTTCGTCGCCTGCGGGCCGGGGAAACGTCCCCGCCGTTCCTGACCGGGGCGGGGGCATATCTGCTTCGGGTCGTCGATCGTCAGGGGGGGACGCCCGGCGATTTCTCCGCAGTGAAGAACGCGTTGACCGAGGAGCTCACCGACCGCCGCAGCGAGAAGGCGTTTTCCGACATCCTCTCGGAGCTCAAGCGGTCGGCCTCGATCGACGTCCGTCTCTGACCCGCCCCGCCTCGGCCCCGGGATCTCCATGCTGCCGAAGATCGCCATCACGATGGGGGACCCCGCGGGGATCGGCCCGGAGGTCGCCGTCCTCGCCCACGCGCGGGAGGAGCTCTTCTCCCGGTGCCGCCCGGTGGTGTACGGCGACCCTGCGATCCTCCGGCGCGCGGTACAGGTGACGGGCGTGTCCCTCTCGGTCGCAGGGGAGGGCGAGGACTCCGGACCCGGGCGGATCGCCGTCGCGGCCCGCTCCTCCCTCGACCCGGGCCAGGTTCCGTTCGGACGTCCTTCCCTCCCCGGCTCGCTGGCGATGACCGGCTATATCCGATCCGCGACGCAGGACGTTCTCTCCGGCAAGGCCTCGGCGATGGTCACCTGCCCGATCACGAAGGAAGGGTTGAAGGCGGCGGGCGTTCCGTTCCCCGGCCACACCGAGTTCCTCGCCCACCTGTGCGGCGGCGGCGACGTGGCGATGATGCTCGCGGGAGACCGGCTGCGGGTCGCCCTGGTCACGATCCACGTCGGCTTGCGCCGTGCCCTGGAACTTCTCTCTCCCGCGCTCATCGAAAGGACCGTGCGCATCACCGACGCTTTCTTCCGAAAGTACATGGGGACTCTCTCGCCGAGGATCGCCGTGGCGGCGCTGAACCCCCACGCGGGCGAAGGGGGGATGTTCGGCGACGACGAGGCGACGCTCATCGCGCCGGCGATCTCGGCCTGCCGCGCGGCGGGGATCGATGCCTCGGGTCCGTACCCTCCCGACACGATCTTCCACCGCGCGTACCGTGGAGAGTTCGACGTCGTCGTCGCGATGACCCACGACCACGGCCTCATCCCCCTGAAGCTCGTCCACTTCGACGACGGGGTGAACGTGACGATGGGGCTGCCGATCGTCCGGACCTCGGTGGACCACGGCACCGCCTACGACATCGCCGGGAAGGGGACCGCCAATCCCGCGAGTCTGCTGGCCGCCGTCCGGATGGCCGCGGAGATGGCCGGCAAGAGGTAGCCGTGGCACTCGACCGGATCATCGTGCGCGGCGCCCGCGCGCACAACCTGAAAAACATCGACGTCGAGATCCCCCGCGACCGGCTCATCGTGATCACCGGCGTTTCGGGATCCGGGAAATCGTCGCTTGCCTTCGACACGATCTACGCCGAGGGGCAGCGGCGGTACGTGGAGTCGCTCTCCGCCTACGCCCGCCAGTTCCTCGAGCAGATGGAGAAGCCCGATGTCGACGTGATCGAGGGGCTCTCCCCCGCCATCTCGATCGAGCAGAAGTCGGTCGGGAAGAATCCCCGCTCGACCGTCGGGACGGTCACGGAGATCTACGACTACCTGCGGCTGCTCTTCGCATCCATCGGAAGGGTCCACTGTCCCTCCTGCGGGAAGGAGATCCGCCGGCAGACGGTGACGCAGATCGTCGACGCCGTGATGGCGATGGGAGACGGCGCGCGCGTCCAGCTGTGGGCGCCGATCGTCCGGGGTCGCAAGGGGGAGTATCGCAAGGAGCTCGCGAAACTGTCCCGCGACGGCTTTTCCCGCGTGGTGGTGGACGGCGAGACGGTCGACCCCGCGGAGCCGATCGCCCTCGACAAGCAGCGCAAGCACGACATCGACGTCGTCGTGGACCGCTTGAAGGTATCGGAAGGGACGCGCGGCCGGCTGGCCGACTCCGTGGCGCTGTGCCTCAAGCTGTCCGAAGGGCTGGTGCGCGTTGTCGACGGGCAGGGCAGCGGCACGATCTTCAGCGAGAAGTTCGCCTGCCCCGACTGCGGCGTGAGCCTCCCCGAGGTCGCCCCGCGCCTGTTCTCCTTCAACAGCCCCCACGGCGCGTGCCCCGAGTGCGACGGGCTCGGGTCGACGATCTACTTCGACCCCGACCTCGTGGTCCCCGACCCCGGGAAGACGATTCGGGAAGGGGCAATCGATCCGTGGAGCCGCCACACGCAGATCTTCTACCGCCAGACGCTCGCCTCCCTCGCGTCCCACTACCGATTCTCCCTCGACGCGCCGTTCGGAAAGCTCCCGGACCGGATCCGGCGCCTCGTCCTTTTCGGGTCGGCCGGGGAGTCGATCCGGTTCGCCCTCGAGGAAGGGGACCGGCGCTTCTCCTTCACCAAGCCGTTCGAGGGGGTGGTGAACAATCTTGAGCGGCGCTTCCGGGAGACCGACTCCGAGGATGTGCGGGAGGGGCTCTCCCGGTACATGAACAACCGGCCGTGCCGGGCGTGCGGGGGGGCGCGGCTGAAAAAAGAGGCGCTGTGCGTAACCGTCGGGGGGAAGGGGATCGACGGCGTGACCGCCCTGCCGGTCGAGGAGGCGCTCGCCTTCTTTCGCGACCTGCCGCTGTCGGCACGCGAGGAGGAGATCGCTTCCCGGATCCTGAAGGAGATCCGGTCGCGCCTCACCTTCCTCGCGAACGTCGGGCTCTCCTACCTCACATTGTCCCGGGCCTCGGCGACCCTTTCCGGCGGCGAGGGGCAGCGGATCCGGCTCGCCACGCAGATCGGGGCGTCGCTGATGGGCGTCCTCTACATCCTCGACGAGCCGTCGATCGGCCTGCACCAGCGGGACAACCGGCGGCTCCTGTCCACCCTGACCCGGCTGCGCGATCTGGGGAACACCGTGCTGGTCGTCGAGCACGACGAGGAGACGATCCGGACCGCGGACCATGTGATCGACATGGGGCCGGGCGCGGGGGAGCACGGCGGGCACGTGGTGGTGGCGGGCCCCCCGGAGGAGATCGTCCGGTGCGAGGCGTCGCTTACCGGACGGTACCTCGCGGGGAAGAAGGAGATCCCCGTGCCGCGGGAACGGCGGCGCTTCAACGGTCACCTGCTGCGGCTCGAGGGGTGCCGGGCGAACAACCTGAAAGGGATCGACGTGACGATCCCGCTCGGGGTCATCACGTGCGTCACCGGCGTCTCGGGCTCCGGGAAGTCGACGCTGATCCTCGACACCCTCTACAAAGCGCTCGCGCAGAGACTCACCGGCGGGCGGGAGCGGCCCGGCGAGCACCGGTCGCTGTCGGGGCTGGAACACGTGGACAAGGTGATCCACATCGACCAGTCCCCCATCGGGCGCACCCCGCGATCGAACCCGGCGACCTACTCCGGCGTCTTCACGCCGATCCGGGACCTGTTCGCGATGCTCCCCGAGAGCAAATCCCGCGGGTACCGGCCCGGGCGCTACTCCTTCAACGTGAAGGGGGGGCGGTGCGAGGCGTGCGAGGGGGACGGGATCATCAAGATCGAGATGCACTTCATGCCGGACGTCTACGTCACGTGCGAGGAGTGCCGCGGTCGGCGGTACAACCGGGAGACGCTCGAGGTCGCCTACAAGGGGAAGAGCGTCGCGGACGTCCTGGAGATGACGGTCGACCAGGCGCTGGCGTTCCTATCCCCCATTCCGCCGATCCGGCACAAGCTGGAGACGCTGTCGCGCGTGGGCCTGGGGTACATCCGGCTGGGGCAGTCGGCCACCACGCTGTCGGGCGGGGAAGCGCAGCGGGTGAAGCTCGCGCGGGAACTATCGCGACGGGCGACGGGGAAGACGGTCTACCTGCTCGACGAGCCGACAACCGGGCTCCACTTCGACGACATCTCGAAGCTGCTCTCCGTCCTCCACCTCTTCGCGGACGCGGGGAACACGGTGATCATCATCGAGCACAACCTGGACGTGATCAAGTCGGCGGACCACATCATCGACCTTGGACCGGAAGGGGGCGACGCCGGCGGCGAGATCGTCGCCTGCGGCACCCCCGAGGAGGTGGCGGGCAACCCGCGCTCCTTCACCGGTCACTTCCTGCGCCGGGTTCTCCACCTGCCCGCCTAAAGGATGGCCTGATTTCGGCGCGAAACGTCGTACGTCGTCGTATCGGGTGGCGAAAAGGAGCGGGAAGGCTTCCGAGTGCATCTCAAAGTACGGAAGGAGAATTCCATGGGCAAGAGAATCGTCGTGGCGGCCGCGATCCTTTTGTGCCTCGGGTCCGTATCGCACGCGGGGTGGATGGACGATATCGGGAAAGTGATCGGAGGCGGGAAGATCCCCGGGGGCCCCGGATCCGGCCCGGACGACGCGAAGGTCGTCGACGGGCTGAAGGAGGCCCTCTCCATCGGCAGCGCGAACGCGGTCTCCTCCACCTCGAAGGTGGACGGGTACTTCGCCAATCAGGCCATCCGGATCCTGGTTCCGGAGAAGGTCCGCAAGGTTGCCGACGTGCTCGGCAAGGTGGGGTACCAGAAGGAGGTGGACGATTTCGTCCTCAGCATGAACCGGGCGGCGGAGAAGGCCGCGCCGCTGGCGAAGGCCCACCTGGTCGAGGCGATCCGGGCGATGACGTTCGAGGACGCCCGCAAGATCCTGGGCGGCGGGGACACGGCGGCGACGGACTATTTCCGGGGGAAGACGCAGAAGAAGCTGTACGACGAATTCCGCCCCGTCGTTTCCGCAAGCATGGACGAGGTCGGGGTGACGCGCTCCTACAAGAACATGGTCGGGAAATACGCCGCCCTGCCGATGGCCGGAAAAGCGGAGTCGGTCGATCTGGACAACCACGTCACCACCAAGGCGCTCGACGGGCTCTTCCTCGTCCTTGGGCAGGAGGAGAAAAAGATCCGCACCGACCCTGCGGCACGGGTGACCGATCTGCTGAAGGACGTGTTCGGTAGGAAGTGAGGCGGACCGTCCGCGTTCCGGAAGCGGTTACGCCGCGGACGGTTTTTTCGCGCCGTTTCCGTTGCCGTTGTGCAGTTCGCGCGCTATTTCCTCTGGGAAGAGGTGGTCCACTTCCTTCTCCACCGCGTCGAGGATCGGGTGGGTCCGGTTCTCGTCCTTCAGGCACCACACCTCGTCCATGTCCTCGTCTACGGTCAGCACGCCGTCCGACACCACGAGCGGGAACATGATGCAGAAGCGCGGCTTGAACTCCCACTCGTGACGGCCCAGCTCGACCGCCGCCTTCTGGAGTGCGCATCCGTGGTCCGGGTGGAAGAGGATGCAGTAGTCGCCCGCCACGCAGGTTTCGACCGCCATGCCGCTCGGGCAATCGGAGTCCTTCGTGGTCTCCCCGAACCAGAGGCTCGGGTTCCTCGCCTCCGCCCGGACGTAGGGGAGGAAGAGGTCCGCGTGCCGCAGGATCGCCTCCCGCTCCCCGAGGTCGGCCCAGACGCCGTGCCGGCAGCAGCGGCTCTTGCACCGGTCGAGCGCGCATTGGTGGGGGAATTTCGCGTGGAACACGTGCGGGTCGATCTTCATCGGGAAACGCCTTTCCAACGTTCGTAATGGTTGCGCGCACGCACAGCGGAGAATGTTTCCATTCTATTCGCGCGAACGTCCGCGGGCAAGTCCGGCGACGGATTTTTTCCGTCAACGAAAAAGGGCTCCCGGAGGAGCCCTTTTCACGGATCCGTTTTCGCCGATCGCGGGAGAGGCGCTACAGCTTCCCGACGAGGACGAACGCGATGACCAGCGCGTAGATGACGAGGGACTCGATCAGCGCGAGTCCGACGATCATCGGGATGAAGATCTTGTTCTGGGCGGAAGGGTTGCGCGCGATCCCCTCCAACCCGGCTGCGATGGCTTTGCCCTGGCCCATCGCGCCGCCGAACGCAGCGATCGCGATGCCGAATCCTGCCGCCAGGGCGATGACGGCCTTCACGTTGGAATCGCCGCCCGCGGCGGGAGTGCCTTCCGCCGCCAAAGCCACCGACGCCACTGCCACGAAGAGCAGAGCGACGAGGAAAGAGAAAGTGAACCTGCGGAACATTGGGTGTTCCCCCTTTCAGGATGTTCCCGGGAGCCGGTTCCGCCCGGCGGCCGGGGTGGTGCCTTTATCATCGACCGGGGGGGGTGACCCCCCGGATCAATGCTCCTCCGCGTGCGTCACGGCCCCCGAGATGTAGATCATCGAGAGCACGGTGAAGATGAACGCCTGCATGAACGAAACGAAGACGCCGAGGCCCATGAAGACCGACGGGACGACGACGGGGATGAGCGCCATGAACCCGGCCACCACCGCGTGGTCGCCGGTGATGTTCCCGAAGAGACGGAGGGAGAGCGACATCGGCCGCGCCAGGTGGGAGATGATCTCGATCGGCAGCATGATCGGCGCCATCCACCACACGGGACCGAGGAAATGCTTGAGGTAGGCGATCCCGTTCTCCCGCAGCCCGAAGTAGTGGGTCGACAGGAAGATGACGAGCGCGAGGCCGAGGGTGACGTTCATCTTCTGCGTCGGGGGAAGGAACCCGGGGATGAGCCCGATGAGGTTCATGAACAGGATGAAGAGGAAGCAGGTCCCCAGGAGCGGGAGGTACTTCTTGTAATGGTGCCCGATGATGTCCTCGGCCAGTTGCTGCAGGAACCCGAGGATCAGCTCGAAGAGGTTGCGCAGCGTGAACCGGGGGTCGGGGATCACCATCTCTTCCGTCTTCTTCCCCCCGACGACCACCGCCGCCGCGACGAGCAGGAAGACGGCGATGAAGACGGCCGCGTACATGTAGAAGAGCCGCTCTCCTCCCGGCAGCATCATGAACCAGGAGAACCCGTGGCCCCCTGCCGCCAGCGCCGTCGCCGGCAGCGCCGCGACGGCAAGAAGCACGAGAATTGCTTTCCGCATCGTTCCTACCCCCGTCGATCGCGAAGCGATCACGCGTTTGGTTCGAACGACCTCGACACCGCCTCGAGGAGGACTCCGAGGAAGAGCGAGGAGAGCCCGAGCAGAAACCCCAACAGGTCGAACCCGCCGTACCGGACGACGAGGTAGACGACCCCGATCAGTCCGAGGAACTTCAGGACGTACTGGACGACGAACCCCTTCGTGACCGTCCCGCCGCCCGAGAACGCCCTCTCCAGGATCTTCCTTATGAGGAAGAAGTTCCCGCACGCGATGGCGGCGCCGCACACCGCCCCTGGAAGCAGCGAGACGCTCGCCGCTCCCGCCGCGACCGCGACGCCGGCTCCCGCGAGGATCAGCCCCGCCGAGAGGAAGATCCGGTTCGTCAGGGCCCGCAGGGACAACCTGTCCGGGGCGTCACGGCCCACCGGGCTTCCTCCGCCGCTCCTCGTCCCGCTCCAGGTCTTTCCCGGACCGCACGGCCGCGCGGTAGAGGCTGCGCACCCCGGCGGCGAACCCGAGGCCGATCCAGACGATCGTCAGCCACGGCCCGGTTCCGAGCCACCGGTCGAGGTAGTACCCGATCCCCATGCCGATCACGACCGACAGCGCCATCTCGAGCCCGAGGGCGCTGTACTTCCCCAGTTCCCGGAAGAACGCCTTTCGGTCCTGTCGGTCGGTCATGAGGGCAAACGCCGGATATTTATCACAGGAGACGGGAAGGCGTCAAGAAAAAGTGGGCAGGGGACACACTTACCCTTCCTCCCGGGGTTGGACCAAGTATGTCCCCTGAAAGCGCCTGCACCTCAAAGCGAGTTTTTCCTGCCGTACCATGCGCCGCAAAATCCCTCTGTGGCTGGTGTTGGGAGTCACAGGGTGGCCAGGACGGCCTTGGCGGCGGCGATCGTCCGGTCGAGGTCCCGCTTCGTGTGCGCCAGCGAGACGAACCCCGCCTCGAACTGGGACGGCGCGATGTAGACCCCGCGGGAGAGCATCCCGTGGAACCAGGCCGCGTACCGTTTCGTGTCGCTCCGCTTCGCCGAGGCGTAGTCCGTCACCGGGCCCTTCTGGAAGAAGGTCGTCCCCATCGAGCCAACGCGGTTCGTCCAGGTCGGGACCCCGGAGGCCTTGATCGCCTTCGCCATCCCCTCCGCGAGATAATCCGCCTTCGCGTTCAGTTCCTTGTAGGCGCCTTTGCGGGAGAGTTCCGTGAGCGCGGCGATCCCCGCCGCCACGGCGAGCGGATTCCCGGAGAGGGTCCCCGCCTGGTAGACCGGGCCGACCGGCGAGAGGGCGTCCATGATCTCCTTCCGCCCGCCGAAGGCCCCCACCGGGAGGCCGCCGCCGATGATCTTGCCGAGGATCGTCAGGTCGGGGACGACGCCGAACAGTTCCTGCGCCCCGCCGAACGCGACGCGGAACCCGGAGATCACCTCGTCGAAGACGAGGAGCGCCCCGTGCTTCTTCGCGAGCGCCCGCAGTTCCACCAGGAAGCCGGGCTCGGGGGGAACCACTCCCATGTTGCCGGGAATCGGCTCCACGAAGATCGCCGCGACCTGCTTCCTGTTCTTCGCGAAGAGCGCCCGCACGGAGGCGATGTCGTTGAAGGCGGCGGTCAAGGTGAGTTTCGCCAGCTCCGCCGGGACGCCGGGTGAGTCGGGCTGGCCGAAGGTGAGGACCCCCGAGCCGGCTTTCACCAGCATCGAGTCGGCGTGCCCGTGGTACCCGCCTGCGAACTTGATGATCTTGTCGCGCCCCGTGTACCCTCGCGCCAGCCGCACCGCGCTCATCGCCGCCTCGGTCCCGGAGGAGACGAGGCGGACCTTCTCGACGGAGGGGAACGCCTTGCGGATCAGGTGCGCGAGCCCCACTTCTCCCGGCGTTGGGGCCCCGTAGCTCGTTCCCCGGCCGGCGGCCTTCCTGATGGCGGAGACGACCGCGGGGGGAGCGTGCCCGAGGATCATCGGGCCCCACGACCCTACGTAGTCGATGAAAGTGTTCCCGTCCACGTCGCGGACGGAGGAGCCCTTCGCGCTCTCGATGAACAGGGGGGTTCCCCCGACGGACCCGAACGCGCGGACGGGGGAGTTGACGCCACCAGGGATCATCGTTTTCGCAAGGGCGAACAGCTTGCTCGAGGTGCTCGTCGTCAGGCGGGGCACGGGGGGATCGGCCTCCTTCGCGGGATGGGATGTATTGCAGGAGGTGGAATTCTAGCTCCCCGGGATCGGAGTGTCAAGGTAAACCGTGGGATTTCCGCGGGATTCGCCGAATTACCAAAACGCCATTATAGAACCGCTTGACACGGCGGGACCCCAAGGAGTAAAAAGATGGTTTCCTCCCCCGCTTCCGCAACTTCATGTTTTATTCGGTGTCGTCCCAAGGGACGGGGTGAAAGGGGTGTCCGCGTGAGCATCGAGGACAAGGAGTTGATCGAATCGCGTTTCGGCCCGCTCTGGTCCGGGAAGACCGAGATCGCCTTCCGGGGCGGGGTGCGAACGTTCCGCGACGTGAGGCGCGCGCTCGACCTGGCGGGCGAGGATGTGATGTCGATCGACCTGCATGAACTGACGGACGGAAAGTTCGCCTACCGCTACTACGACGGCGACGACCGCCGGATCGTGGTCATGGTCTGCGACGGGGAGGGGGGGATCCTCGAGGAGTTCCGTGCGCACATCGCGGAGTGGCTGGGGGAGCTCTACTACGAGAGCGGCGCGCTGGCGTACGACGCGGACGCGATGCTCCACCTCCTCCGGAAAAAGAGCGAGGAGGACGGGGCGTCCTCCGGAGGGGCGGATCGATGCTGATCCCCCGGAAGACGCAGGTGCGGGAGTCCGCCGCCCAGTGGAACCTCGACGCGCTGGTGGGGACGCCGGGGGGCGATATCCTCCCCTGCTTCGTCGCCGTGCTCACCTCGTATTGCACCGTTCAGGCCCCCAACACGAAGGACGGAGAGGCGATCTTCGGGGACGTGGCCGGGGCGCTGGGCGCTCCCCCGTCCACTCTTCCGCAGGCGGTCAAGGGCGGTTCGTGCGGCGGGGAGGAGGAAGACGAGGAGTTCGCCTTCACGGGGTCGATGATCTCCGCCACATGGGAATTTCCGAAGGAGCGCAGGGACGCCGTCCTCGCCTCGATCCGGGGGCTCTTCGGCATGACGGACGGGACGTCATGATGAACTCGTACGTCGAGCTCGTGCGCCAGCGCCTCGAAGACCGGGGGAACAACATCGTCGGGCACCTCGAACGGTTCATGGAACCGCAGCTGCGGTTCACGATGCGGATCTTCGGCGACTGCCTCGACGAGGAGACCCGCGGGAAGATGTTCGAAGGGTACAGCGAGCACATGACCGAGCAGGAGTTGCGCTCGCGCGCCGGAGACTTCGTCCCCGCCTACACCGCGTATGCGATCGCAGAGCTCGAGGAGAAGAAGAAGGACGGCGAGCGGTACGAGCCCCCCTTCCTTACCCAGGAGGAGTACCAGGAGATGGCGGTCCGGGAGAAGTGGCCCCGGATCGCGGCGCATATGGAGTTTGTTTCCCCCCTCCAGCTGCGCCGCGAGGTCGCGCGCGCGGCGATGCTGTTCCTCCCCGACATGCTCTCCGACCCCGGCTTCAATGAGGGGGTCCTCGAGTTCTCCCTCTATTTCGACCTTCTCCAGCGGCTCCGCTCCGTGTCCGAAGCGAGGCTGCGGGCAGCGGCCGGGGAGATCGCCCCGCGGATCGCGGCGGCCGTCGCGGCGACGACGGAGGAGGAACGGGCGGCGCTGCTCCGGGAGATCCGCACGACGGCGGCGACCGCGGCGGGGCTGCCCGCGGACCCGGAGACGCTCCTTGGGCCCCCGATGGAGAAGTACCCGCGGGAGGTTCCGCCGGAGTATCGCGTTCGGGAACTGAAGAACACCCTCGCCACGATGACGCTGAAGGACCTTCGCCTGACCGCGCTGGTCCACCTCGATCTGCTGACCGTCGAGGAGACCCGGCGGCTCGTCCTCCCCTTCCTTGCGAAGTACCCTTCCTTCTATGAAATGCCCTCGAAGGGGCTGCGGGAGCTGATCCTGGCCGTTGCCGCGGGCTTGGACGGCCGATCGATCACGTACTTCATCGAGCGGTACGGCTCCGGCTGGCTGGCGATGACGAAGCCGGTCGACTACATCGTGTGGAAGTTGATGCCCGAGGAGGAGCGGGTCGACGCGCTTCGGCGGGACAACGAGCGGATGGACGCCGCGATGATGGCGCGTCACCTCGCCCGTTTCCTGCACTCCGAGAGCGAGCAGGACCTGTCGGACGCCGGAGTGCAGATCGCGCTGCTCACGGACCCGCGGTTCGTGGCGGACCACGGGGCGATCCTCACGCGCCTGGGGGCGGAAGGGGAGGGGGAGCGGATCAAGCGGCTCTACGACCTCGTCACGCTGTCGTCCTCCCGGATGGCGGGGCAGCGCGGGGAGGAACGCGAGTTGGCGTACCAGGCGATCCGCGGGATGATCGCAGACGCGGCGGGAGTGACCGCCGCGACCACGGAAGGGGGGGGAAACGACGGATGATCTTCGAATATATGGACAGGATGGTGATGTTCCAGGACACGCCGGAAGGGTTGACGGCGGACATGGGGTGGCTGAAGGAGGCCGGGGAAGCCGGCTGGGAGCTCGTCTCCTCCGTCCCCCTCATCGCCCCGAACCGGGACGGGATCGCCTACGGGACGGTGGGGTGCCAGATGATCCTCAAGCGTGCCAGGCAGACGCAGTGAACGGATAGATCAAAATGCGTTTTATCTGTAAAAAAATCGCTTGACACGAATCGTAACGGTGCGATATACAGTAAAACACATTTATAAAGCCACGCCGTTCCCTTCGTGGAACATCCCGATTTTCGGCGGCTTTTTTCCTCCCGCCAAATCGTTCCGTCGAGGGAGGCGGCATCTTTGAAACCCACGGAAAGGGGGGAGTAACGACGAGAGAAGAGAACGTCGTTCAAGGGTAACCAAAGTTTCACCCGGAGCAGGCACGGAAAGCAAATTTCTACGAGGAGGGGAAGCATGGCAGAATCTTGGCGCACGGAAAAGAAACGGCCCAAAATCAAGGTCCTTCCCTGGCCCGCGATCCCGCCACCGACGGTGGAAGAGGTATACGCCGGTGTGGACGAGAAGCGGAAGGAGTACAACCTTTGGGTGGAGTCGGCCGTCCGGCAGCAGTTCAACGCCGACAAGCCCGAGTCGCTGAACGGAATCCGCGTCCTGGACATGACGGCCAACCAGTCCATCGGGCACTGGTGCTCCTCGCACTTTTCGGAACTCGGCGCCGACGTCATCATGGTCGAGCCCGTCGGCGGCGACCCGCTGCGGAAACTCACCCCCTTCGGCCGGGAAGAGTACATGTTCTCCGCCAAGAACGGAGAGAAGTGCGGCGCCCGGTTCCTGGCGGAAGCCCGGAACAAGTTCTCCGTCACCCTCAACGTCGAGACCCAAGAGGGCCGTGAACTTCTGAAGAAGATCATCCCGCAAGTCGACGTCCTCATCGAGAACGCCGCCCCGGGCCATTACGACAAGCTCGGGATCGGCTACCGGCAGCTCTCCGAGATCAATCCGCGGCTGGTCTACCTGTGGGTCGGCCAGCGCGGTCAATGGGGTCCCCTGAAGGATCAGCCCGGCGCGATGGACCCGGTCGCCCAATGTTCGATGGGCTTCGTCCACGGCACCGGCGCGCCGGTGTCGTTCGGCGGCACCCCGACCCGGTCCGGCTGGTGGCTGTGCGACCACGTCGGCGGCACCTTCGCGGCTTTGGGCGCAATGGCGGCTCTCTACGCCCGGGAGAAGTTCCTCGGGAAGGGACAGTTCGTCGAGTGCACGGGGGCCGAGGCGGTCATGCGGATCATCGACTACAACTGGGCGTGGAACGGGATGGACGGCTCCGTCCGGCCCCGCTACGGGAACTGGGACCTCGCGATCAACATCTACGCGGTCAACCCCTGCGCCGACGGGCAGATCATGGTCGGCGGCGGGCACGACCGCCTCTGGTTCCGCATCTGGCGGGCCGCCGGAAAGGTGAAGCCGCACCTCGAACAGCACATCTGCGAGGACCCGAAACTGCGGGTCGTCACCGACCGGCTCCCGCACTACCAGCAGGTCGAGACGTACACCACCCTGGTCGAGTGGATGAAGGACTGCACCCGGTTCCAGTGCGAGACGGCGCTGCAGGAAGAGGAAGTGGCCTCGGGCGGCGTGTCGTTCATCGACGAGGTGTGCGAGTTCCCGCACTACAAGTACCGCGGTCACGTGCGGTTGCTTGATGACGGCGAGTACGGCCAGGTACTCCTCGGGGGCTCCAGCTTCATCGGCCAGCGGACCCCGGGCCGGATCAAGTGGATCGGCCGGCCGGTCGGCAAGGACAACGAGGACGTCTACCGCGCCCTCGCGGGCCTGAACCGGCAAGAGTTGGCGAGCCTGAAGAAGGGAGGTGTCATCTAATGGTCGACAAGGCCTTGAAGGACATGACGTTCGAGGATTTCTGCCGCGCCGTCTTCAATACGAAGGACACGTTCCACAAGCCCGAGGTAATGAAAGGGATCCGGGTCATCTCCACGACCCAGTACATCCTTGGCCCCTGCGTTGCGGCGTACCTGGCCGAACTGGGCGCCGAGGCGATCAAGGTCGAGCTGCCGAAGCGGGGCGAGCCGATGCGGCACACCACCCCGTTCAACGAGCCGTTCCTCTACCCCCTCTCCCGGTGGTTGCCGGACAAGGGGACGGGGCTGGGCTTCTTCGGCGCGAACCCGAACGAGCTCTTCCTGTCGCTGGATTTCCACAAGCCGGAGGCGATCCAGATCATGAAGCGGCTCGCCGCCAAGACCGATGTGTGCTGTGAGAACTACCGGGCGGGAACCTTCGACCGGTGGGGGATCGGATACCGGCAGTACCAGGAATCCAACCCACGGCTTATCTACCAATGGTTGGGAGGCTTCGGCGGCTGGGGCCCGGGGCGCAACCGCGCCTCGTACGACATCCTCGGCCAGGCCCAGGGCGGCTGCTTCTCCGTCACCGGGTGGCCGAAGGAGTACGGCGGGATGCCCTCCAAGCAGACCATCTGGATCATGGACTACTGGGGCGGCGCCATTTCCACGTTCAACATCATCGCGTCCCTATATTGGCGCGACAACGTCTCCGGGAAGGGTCAGTTCCTGGAGTACTCCCAGGTGCACGGCGCACAGCGGCACCTGACCGATTTCATCGCCCTCTACGGCAAGACCGGCATCGTTGGGCAGCGGTGGGGGAACTGGGAGCCGCTGCTGTGCGTCCACGGAATCCTCAAGTGCGGGAAGTCGTCGTACCCGAACTCGAAGAACCCGCAGGAGCAGGAAGTCGGCTTCTGCTTCGTCTCCGCGTTCAAGGACGAGGACTTCAAGAAGCTGTGCGGCGTCGTCGGGAATGCCGAGCTCGCCAAGAAGTACCCGACCCACGCGGACCGCGTCGGTGCCGTTGCCCAGACGGAGATCTACCCCGCGCTGGAGAAGTGGGCCGCCGACAAGACCAAGGAAGAGGTCGAGAAGGCGTTCACGGGGGCAGGATTGGTCACTCAGCCGGTATTGAACTCCAACGAGGTGGCGAACCAGGAGCACTGGCACCTCCGCGGCTCGATGCAGTGGATCGACGACCCGACCTTCGGGGACGTCCTGACCCAGGGCGTCGCGTACCGGCTGTCCGAGACGCCGGGCCGGATCAAGCACGTCTTCAAGCCGGTCGGCGCGGACAACGAGTACGTCCTGGCCAAACTGTGCGGCTACGGCGGCTCCGAGATCGCCGAGCTCGAGAAGAACGAGATCATCTAACGAGAAAAGGAGGTAATGATGAGCAGTCCTTTCCGCGAGACGTCGCTCATACTGGAATGTCCGAAGTGCGAGACATTGAACTACCTTGATCCGTTCACCTTCTGGAACTTCAAGGGGAAGATCAAGTGCGCCGGCTGCGATGCCATCTGGGCATACCAGCTGGTGAACGGGACCCGGACCGCCGCGCCGGCCGCCGCCACGGGGCCGCACGACAAGTTGCCCGGATACGCCCAGAGCAAGGACTGGAAGACGATCACCGACTTTTCGAAGGTCAACAAGGGGCCGCAGGCGCGGGAGGACTTCCAGGGGAAGCCGATCCCGATCACCAAGAGCAAGCGCGGCAACCCGGTGTCGGGCGCTCCGCTGAAGCCGGAAGACCTGGTCGGGAGCCGCCCGAAGATATTCGCTACGTAACAGTCGGTCGGCGGAGAGAGAACCGAGAAATTTACAAAGGAGGAGAACAGTGGCAACTATTCCGAATTGTGCGAAGTGCAACAACTTCGTGCCCGCGACCGACCCGCATATCTCCAAGGTCTACTCGGGGCAGTGCACGAAGCTCGAATGGCCGTACAATATCAACATCCCGAAGGTCGACGGGATCGAGGGGGAGTGCGGCTACTATGTAGGAGCCGGGCCCGCGGTCCTGTAAGTAGAAAAAAGGTCCTTGAACCGATCGTCGCCGGTCTGGTAGATTAGCGACGCGGCAAATCCACGGCCGCCCTGTGGTCTTCACACGTGCGGTCGTGGATTTTGCCTTTTAAGGATCGGATGTCTTCCACAAAACACTCTACGAAGGAGGGTTCACAGCGATGAAGGTGGAATTCTACTACGACAGCACGGTACCGCCCGGGTCGGCGTTCCCCTGCGACAACGCGAAGGCCGTCGAACTGGTCGGCCAGCTGGCGGCCAAGGGCGTCAACGCGAAGGCCGTCGACCTCAAGGGCCAGCAGGTCGCGTTCATGACGTACAACTCGGCCGTGACGGGCCCCAAGTCCCAGGTCCGCGCCGTGTTCGGCGCGAAGGGCGCCCTGCAGGAAGACTTCGGGAAGAACGTCCCGGCCCTCCTCCTGTTCGAGAAGGACGAGGACCGCTATCCGAACGAGGCGTTTCCCCGCAGCGACAGGGAGCTGATGAAGCTGCTCAGCTGCGAGGATACGCTCCAGGCGCTCCTGGCGAAGGCGTGACACCGCATACCCACCCGATGGCCGCCGGGCCGTTCACTGCCCGGCGCGCCCGCTCACGAAAGGGGGAGTGATGGCGAAGATACCCGAGAGCTACCTGCCGCCGCCCGAGCTGCGGCCCCAGCGGATCTACAATCTCGACGAGTTCAGGAACATCCCGCAGAAGTTCAACTCCACCGAGGTCCTCCTCGACCAGACGGCCGCCAAATACGGCGACAAGGTCGCGATCTACTTCGACGAGGCGCGGATCACCTACAAGCAGCTGCAGGCCAGCGTGAACCGCGTCGCCAACGGGCTGAAGAAGCTCGGCGTGGAGGAGGGCGACCGCGTCCTGATGCGGTTGCCCAACATCCCGCCGATCATCGTGTGCAACTTCGCGATCATCAAGATCGGCGGCGTTTCCCTGCCGACCTCGGTCCTGTTCTCCCGTGCGGAGATCGCTCACGTCGCGAACCTGTCGGAAGCGAAGGTGATCATCGTCGCCGCGGTGATGCTGGGAGAGTTGGAGGCCGCGAAGGCGGACCTGAAGTTCGCCAAGACGATCGTCGTGGTGGGCGGCGACGAGAACGAGGTCCGGGCGAAGGGGTACGTCCCGTACGCGGACCTGATGAAGAACCCCGATCAGTGCGAGGCGGTCAAGCGCGACCGGATGGACGTTTCCGTCCTCCTCTTCACCTCGGGGACGACGGGGCTTCCGAAGGGGACGGCCCACTTCATGGAAGAGTCGCTGATCGTCGCCGACGGGTTCGGAAAATATTGCTGGGAGGTGACCGACAAGGACGTGATCGGCGGCCCGGCGCCCCTCGCGATGGCGGCGGGGTACTCCACCGTCGGAGTCATTCCGTTCCGGTACGGCGCGGGGGTCTCCCTCATCGGGAAGTTCGACCCGGTGACGATGTTCAAGAACATCCAGAACCACAAGATCACGATCATGACGGCCCTGCCGACCGCGTACCGGAAGATGCTGGTCGACATCAACCCGAAAGACTACGACTACTCCTCCCTCCGGTTCTGCACCGGCGGCGGCGAGGCGCTCACCGCCAAGACGTACCTCGACTGGAAGGAGAAGTTCGGGCTCGAGATCTACGAGGGGCTGGGCACCACGGAGATGATGTTCGTGTTCATCTCGGCGGCGGTGACGAAGAAGGTCAAGCCCGGCCCGATCGGGACGGCGTGCCCCGGCTACGACGTGCGCGTGGTGAACGAGAGCTTCGAGCAGGTCAAGCCCGGCGAGGTCGGCAAGATGATCGTCCGCGGGCCCACGGGGACGATCTACTGGAAGGACAACGACAAGCAGAAGTCCGCCGTGCGCGACGGCTGGTGCCTGGCGGGGGACGTGGTCACGATGGACGAGGACGGGTACGTCCAGTTCCTCTCCCGCGAGGACGACCTGATCAAGTCGTCCGGCTACCGGATCGGGCCCGAGGAGATCGAGGAGGCGCTGGTGATGCACCCGTCCGTCGCCGACGCCGGCGTGGTCGGCGTTCCCGACCCGGTCATCGGGCAGAAGACCAAGGCGTTCGTCGCACTGAAGCCCGGCGTCACGCCGTCCGAGGAGCTGAAGAAGGAGCTCCTCGAGCATTGCAAGGGGAAGATCGCCGTCTACAAGCTGCCGCGGGAGATCGAGTTCATCGACGCGATGCCGCGGACCGCGGTCGGAAAGCTCCTGCGGCGCATCCTGCGCCAGCAGGAGATCGATAAAGCGAAGAAGTAAGGGAGAACCGCGCTTTACGACGCGGCGGCGAGACGGGAGCCCGGGGGTCCGATGCCCCCGGGCTTTTTATATGACAATCTCCGGATCCCGATGAAAACACCCTGCATCGCGAAAAGGAAAAAAACGTTGACAGTTGATGATTCGCTGCTATCGTACTTATTGAATATCGAATGTACGCACTAACGATAGAAACGAGGAAGTGATGGAAAAGCCCGATATTTTCGAGTTGCACGCCGACCTGTGCAAGACCCTCTCGAACCCCAAGCGGCTCATGATCCTCGCTCTGCTGGCCAAGAAGGAGATGAGCGTGGGGGAAATCGCGGAGGTGATCGCGGTCCCCCTCTCGAACGTGAGCCAGCACCTGTCGTTGTTGAAGGCGCAAAGCCTCGTGCAGACCCGAAAGGAAGGACAGACCGTCTACTACAGTCTCGCCGACCGTCGGATCATCGAGGCGTGCACGCTGATCCGTTCCGTCCTGCTGGACAAGATGAAGGAGCGCGGCCAGGTCGCGAAGAAGATCGACCCCCGATACGTGGTGGCCGCCATCTAAGCGGCCTTTGGAATCCATTCCGAACGAAGTAGAAGGAGGGAACGCCATGGCTCTGGATCTATCGACCCTGAAAGTGGACAAGACGATCGACGCCCGGGCGACGGCCTGCCCCGGGCCGCTTCTCGATGCCAAGCGGGCCATCGCGGCGGTGCCGGTGGGTGGTGTCCTGGAAGTGATGTCCTCCGACGAGGGGACCAAAGAGGACATCCCCCTCTGGGCGAAGAAGGTGGGGCACGATTTCCTCGGCAACGTCGAGGAGGCCGGCTACTGGCGGCTGTTCGTGAAGCGGGGGAAATAGGTGGCCACGGTCACGCCTTCCGGGGAGGGCCGCCCGAAGATCCTGGTCTTCTCCACGAACAACATCTCCGACCCGGGGATCGATCTGGCGGGGAGTCAGCACATGAATTACTCCCCTTCCGTCAAGGTGATCAGCATCCCGTGTTCCGGCGGCATCAACCCGAACTGGGTGCTCCACGCGCTGGAGGCCGGGTTCGACGGGGTTTTCATCGCTGCGGACGGAGGCGACTGCGCCTACCTCCCCGACTGCACGACCCGGACCGCCCGGATCGCCGAAAGGGCGCAGGGGATGCTGAAGGAGCGCGGGAAGGACCCGCGGCGGGTGAAGATGGCGGCGATCTGCTCCGTCTGCTCCGAACCGTTCGTGTCGCACATGCGGCAGTTCACCGAGGCATTGAGCAAACTGTAAAGGCGGAGACTTTATGGAGTACGACGTCCTCGTCGTCGGCGGCGGCATCGCCGGGATGGAATCCGGCCTGACGCTGGGCGACATGGGGTACAAGGTGCTCCTCGTGGAGAAGGAGGTCTCCATCGGGGGGAAGATGATCCTGCTCAGCAAGGTCTTCCCGACCCTGGACTGCTCCAGCTGCATCTCGACCCCCAAGATGGCCGCCACCGCGCATCACCCCAACCTGACCGTCCTGACCTACAGCGAGGTGGAGGGGATCGTCCGGAAGGACGACGGCACGTTTGCCGTCCGGCTCCTCAGGAAGCCGACCTTCGTGGACCCCGCGGCGTGCACCGGGTGCGGGGATTGCGAGCTGGCGTGCACGGTGGCGATCTCCGACAAGTTCAACGCCGACCTGGTGGCCACGCGGGCCGCCCACATCGCCTTCCCCCAGGCGGTCCCGAAGAAGGCGGTCATCGAGCGGGCCGGCTCCTCCCCCTGCACCTTCACCTGCCCGGCGGGCGTGAAGGCGCACGGGTACGTGTCCCTCGTCCGCAGCGGCAAGTACGAGGCGGCGTTCCGCCTGCACATGGAGGACGCCCCCCTCCCCGGTAGCCTCAGCCGCGCGTGCTACGCGCCGTGCGAGGGGCAGTGCACCCGGGACGAGGTCGAAGGGAAGGTGCCCATCCGCGGGATCAAGCGGTTCATGGTCGATTACTACTACGAGCGGCACCCCGAGCCCGAGTACGGTCCGCCGGAAACGCGGAACGGGAAAACGGTCGCCGTCGTCGGCTCCGGGCCGGCGGGGCTGTCCGCCGCGTACTTCCTCGCGCGCAGGGGATACGGCGTCACGGTGTTCGAGGGCGGGTCCGAGGCCGGCGGGATGCTGCGCCACGGCATCCCTCCGTTCCGGCTCCCCAAGGAGCTGGTGGACCGGGACATCCGGAATATCACCACCCTGGGGGTGGAGATCCGGACCGGCACACCCGTCGTGTCCATCGCCTCTCTGAAGGACGGGGGGTTCGATGCGGCGTTCCTCGCCCTTGGCACGATGGAAGGGCAGGGGATGGAGGTGTCGGGGCGGGAGCTCTCGGGCGTCCTGGAGTCGATGGATCTGCTTGCCACCGGAAACGCTGGAGGGAGGATGGACCTTTCCGGAAAGCGGGTGGCGGTGATCGGCGGCGGGAACGTGGCGATCGACTCGGCGCGGATGGCTCTCCGGATGGGCGCCGGGGCGGTGGCCATTTACTATCGCAGGAGCCGCGCGGAGATGCCGGCCCACGACTTCGAGGTCCAGGCCGCCCTCGACGAGGGGGTCGAACTCCACGAACTCCGGACCCCGAACCGGTTCCTCGGAGAGAACGGGAAGCTCGTCGCGGTGGAGTGGCTTTCCATGAAGCTGGGGGAACCCGACGCCAGTGGCCGGCGGCGCCCGGTCCCTGTGAAGGGGTCCGGCGTCACCCGCCCGGCGGATATCGCGGTGCTGGCCGTCGGGCTGACACCGAGCACCCGCCCGTTCGCGAACGAACTCGGATTGAACCGGAACGGGACGATCCAGGCCGATCCCGAGACGCTTGCGGCCTCCCTTCCGAACGTCTTCGCCGGCGGGGACGACGTGACCGGCCCCTCCATGATCATCGAGGCGATCGCGCAGGGGAAGCGCGCCGCCTTCTACATCGACCGGTCGCTGCAGGGGCTCCCCCTGTCAGGGATCACCTTCGATGCCCGCCTCACCTCGGTGGACGGAAAAGAGGTGCTCGACCGGGCGGATGTGCCGCCGTCGGCACGGGTTCCGGTCGTTCCGCTGGAGCTTCCCGCCGCCGGCCGTTCCCGGTCGATGGAAGAAGTGGAAAAGACGATGACCGAGGAGGAAGCCCGTTACAGCGCCAGCCGCTGCCTGGACTGCGGGATCTGCTCGGAGTGCCACCAGTGCGTGGCGGCCTGCCCCGCCGGCGCCATCCACTTCGACATGCGGGAGGAACGGAAAACGGTCGAGGTCGGGTCCGTCCTCGTCGCCACGGGCTTTCAGCTCTTCGACCCGAAGAGGAAGCCTGAATACGGTTTCGGAGAGTACCCGAACGTGATCACGGCGATGCAGATGGACCGGATCCTGTCTCCCACCCGGCCGTACAACGCGGTCATGCGCCCCTCCGACGGGATGGCGCCGTCCAATATCGCCTTCGTCCTGTGCACCGGCTCCCGCGACTGCACGGTCGACAACCGGCTCTGCTCCCGGGTCTGCTGCATGTACTCGATCAAGCAGGCGCAGCTCCTCATGGGAGCGCTTCCTCTGGCCGATGTGACGATCTACTACATCGACATCCGGGCCTTCGGGAAAGGGTACGACGAGTTCTTCGAGCAGGCGAAGGGGATGGGCGTGCGCTTCGTGAAGGGGAAGGTGGCGAAGATCGAGGAAACGGTTACCGGCAACCTCGTGGTCCGGTACGAGGACATCGACGGGGATGGGGGGCCGCTCACGGCGGAGCACGACCTCGTGGTCCTGTCCGTGGGCCTCTCCGCCAACCCCGAGGCGTTCGGCCTGTTCCCGCCGGGCGCCCTGGAGGCGGACCCGTTCCGGTACGTCCGTGAGATCGACGAGGACCTCGAGCCGGGGAAGACCAGCATCGAAGGGGTGTTCGTCGCCGGGACCGCCTCCGCGATCCGCGACATCCCCGACACGATCCTCCACTCGGGGGCGGCGGCCACCCAGGTGGCCTCCTATCTCCAGCGACAGCGGGCGATGCGATGAGCGGCAAACGGATCGGCGCCTTCATCTGCCACTGCGGGGGGAACATCTCCGACTACGTCGACGAGGAGAAGGTCCGCGCCGCGGCGGAGAAGGAATCCGGGGTCGCCATGGCCAAGACGTTCCTCTTCGCCTGTTCGGAGGCCGCCCAGCAGGAGATGATCCGGACCATCCAGGAGGAGAAGCTCGATGGCATCGTGATCGCCTCCTGCTCCCCGAAGCTACACCTCACCACCTTCCGCGCCATGGCCCAACGGTCCGGGTTGAACCCGTACATGTACACCCAGGTCAACGTCCGGGAGCAATGTTCCTGGGCGCACCGGCACGGGCGGGAAGAGGCCACCGGGAAGGCGATTCACCTCGTGCGGGCCGGGGTCGCGCGGACCCGGCTCGGCGTGCCGCTGACCGATCTCCGGATCGAGACGACCCCCGCGGCCCTGGTCGTGGGGGCCGGCGTCGCGGGAATGCGTGCGGCCCTGGCGCTCTCCGATATCGGTATGGCCGTATACCTGGTGGAACGGTCCGTGGAGGTCGGTGGACGGGTTCCCTCGTTGGGCAGGATGTTTCCCAACGACCGGGAAGGGGCGGAGATGATCGGGACCCTGCTCGAGGCGATCCGCGGCCGGGAGGGGATCACCCTCTTCACGGACGCCGAGGTGGTCGCGAAAAGCGGAAGCGTGGGAGACTTCTCGGTCACCGTCCGGGTCCGGGGTGCGGAGGAGATCGCGTTGCACGTCGGGGCCATCGTGGTGGCAACGGGGTTCGACCCGTACGCCCCGAAGGCGGGGGAGTTCGGCCATGGTCTCCCGGGCGTCGTCACGCTGCCGGAGTTCCGGGAACTTCTGGCCGGCGCGAAGGGGAAACTCCGGTATGGGGATCGGGAGGTCCGGAACATCGTCTACGTCTACTGCGTCGGCAGCCGCCAGGTGGTGACGGAGGAGAACCCCCACCCGAACCTCTACTGTTCCCGGTTCTGCTGCACGGCGGCGGTCCACACCTCTCTCCTGGTCAATGCGGCCGACGACGGCGTCAACCAGTACCATCTGTACCGCGACATGCGGACCTACGGGAAAAGCGAGATCCTCTTCGAGGAGGCAGGCAGCAAAGGGTCGGTGTTCGTCCGGTTCGCCGAGGACGCTCCCCCCGTCGTTGAGCGGCCGGATGGCGAGCTGCTCGTCCGGGTCCGGGACGGCCTTCTCGGCGGCGAGGAGATCGAGATCCCGGCGGACCTCGTGGTCCTGGTCACGGGGATGGTACCCCGGGAGAATGCGAATCTCGCGAACGTACTGAAACTCCCGGTAGACGCCGGCGGTTTCTACAACGAAATCCACCCCAAACTGCGTCCCGTGGAGACGCTGATCGACGGCGTCTTCATTTCGGGGGCGGCCCAGGGGCCCAAGACGCTCGCCGAGAGCGTGGCCTCCTCCCTGGCGGCGGTATCCAAGGGGGCGGCGCTGCTGCTCAAAGGGTACGTCGATCTTTCCCCCCTCGTCGCGAAGGTCGACACGGAACGGTGCACCTGGTGCGGGGAGTGCGAAAAAACGTGTCCGTACGACGGGGCGGTCGAGAAGGTGCGCCAGGGGAACAGGGAGGTGGCCTATATCCACCCCGTGCTTTGCAAAGGGTGCGGCGGGTGCGTCCCCGTATGCCCCGTGGAGGCGATCGACCTGGAGGGGTGCACCAACGCCCAGGTGAAGGGGATGATCGACGCGCTGGTTCGGGAGGCCGTATGAAGGGGACCGACCGGAGACGGGATCCTTCCGAGGTGATGCGGGACGAGATGCTCATGAAGGAGAAGATCGCGTCTCTCCTCCGCGAGGGTCCGAGGACCATCCCGGAGATCGCGGACGCCCTGCGTTGCCCGGCCCGGGAGGTGACGCTCTGGGTGATGGCCCTTCGGCGGTACGGCGCCCTTGAGGAAATCCCGAAGCCAAAGGCGGACGATTACTACCGGTACAAGCTGGCGAAGGCATAGAGGGGGGGAGATGGGCGTTCGGGTCACACCGGGGTTGTACAGGGAAGTCGCGAAGTTCGGCGGCGGAGACATCACGGCGTGCATGAACTGCGGCAACTGCACGGCCATCTGCCCCCAGTCCCAGGATGCGGGGGGGTTCCCCCGCCGGATGATCCATCTCCTGCAGGTGGGGCACAGAGGGAAGCTCGCCGGATCCCTCGAACCGTGGCTCTGCTACTACTGCGGTGAATGCTCCGACACCTGCCCCCGGGATGCGAACCCCGCCGAGACCATGATGGCCGCTCGTCGGTACCTCACGGGGATGTACGATTGGACGGGGCTGGGGAAGAAGTTCTACACCTCCCTGGCGTGGGAGATCGGGGCGGTCGCCCTGGTCGGCCTCTTCGTCGTTGCCCTCTTCGCCCTCTTTCACGGCCCCGTGGTAACGGACCACGTGGCGCTCAACACCTTCGCCCCCGTGAAATGGGTCGAGATCGGCGACTGGATCCTGGGCGGCATCCTGGTCACCCTCCTTCTCTCCAATGGGTGGCGGATGTCCCGCTGGGTGATGGGCGCGGGGAAGAGGGTCGACGTCCCCTTTTCGCTGTACCTGCGGAAGCTGCCCGCGTTTTTCGAACACTTCGCGACGCAGAAGAAGTGGCGGGAATGCGAAGGACCGAACACCCGGTGGCTCAAGCATTTCCTGCTGGTCACCGGGTACGTCACGATGATGGTCCTCGTCATCGTGTTTCTCCGGTGGTTCCAGACCGACGAGATCGTCCCCTTCTATCGCCCGACCCGCCTGCTGGGGTACTACGCCACCGCCGCCCTTCTGTACGTGACCGGAGACCTCCTCCTGGGCCGCCTGCGCAAACGGGGCAACATCCATAAATTCTCCGAGCCCACCGACTGGGTGTTCCTGGTTCTCCTGTTCCTGGTGGCGCTCACCGGGATCCTGGTGCACGTGTTCCGTCTCGCGGGTCTTCCTCTCGCGACCTATTCCACGTATGTGATCCATCTTGCCATCGTGGTGCCGATGTTGGTCGTCGAGGTGCCCTTCGGCAAGTGGGGGCACATGTTCTACCGGCCTTTCGCGGTGTACCTGGCCGCGGTGACGCAGGCGGCGGGGGCCGCCACCCGGGAAACCGCACGCGCGGCATGAGGCGGGGACGCGCCCCGGGGGGATCGCATGCCGTTGTTCCACACATTCCACAAGGAGGGTTGAAATGGCAGAGACAAAGGAAGAGAAGATCGTCGTCATCGGCACACACGGCGGGGAGGATCCCGATCGGGCGACCTTGCCGTTCGTGGTCGCGAACGCCGCGTTGGCCATGGATGTCAAGACCACCGTCATCCTGCAGGGGAACGCGGTAACGCTGGCGGTGAAGGGAGCCGGCGAGAACGTCCAGGGGATCGGTTTCCCCCCCCTGAAGGATCTGATCGCGAGTTATTTTGCACAGGGGGGGCAGATTCTTCTCTGCACGCCCTGCATCAAGGGGCGGAACATCGCTCTGGAGACGCTGGTCAGCAGCGCGTCCTTGGTCGCCGCGGCCCGGGTCGTCCAGGAGTGCCTCGAGGCGAAGGCCGTCCTGAACTACTGACGTCCCCGGAAATATATGCAGGAGGGGAAAAGGAGCGCGGCCAGGTTGCGAAAAAGATCGACCCCCGGTACGTGGTGGCCACCGCCTAGGCGGTCTTTGGAATACATTCCGAACGAAGCAGAAGGAGGAGTGGCAAGCATGAAGACCCATCGAATGATCGCTGCAATCGCCCTGTTGGTGGGAAGTACCCTGGGATCGGTCGTACTGGCCGGCAACCACGCCACCTATGTAGGAAAGGGGCCCTTCAAGAGCGGTCCCGATGTCACCCGGAAGTGCATCGAGTGCCACGAGAAGGAGACCAAGGACTTCATGAAGACCGTCCACTGGACCTGGTCGAGCGAACAGGTCGTGGACGGCAGGAACGTCTCGCTGGGCAAGATGAACGCCCTGAACAACTTCTGCATCGGGCTCCCCTCGAACTGGCCCCGTTGCACCAGCTGCCACGCTGGCTACGGTTGGAAGAACGCCGACTTCGACTTCACGAAGGCGGAGAACGTGGACTGCCTCTCCTGCCACGACACGACCGGCACCTATAAGAAGTTTCCGACCGGCGCCGGGCATCCGGTCTACGAAGGGGAGACGAAGGAATTCCCCAAAGGGAAACCCTGGCCACCGGTCGACCTGGTGAAGGTCGCGCAGTCCGTCGACGCCCCGACCCGGGCAGCCTGCGGCGCCTGCCACTTCTACGGCGGCGGCGGCGACCACATCAAGCACGGCGACCTCGACAGCTCCATGGCGAACCCGACCCCGGAGATCGACATCCACATGGGCGGCCCGAAGAAGATGGTCTGCCAGGAGTGCCACAAGTCCAAGGATCACTCCATGAAGGGGCAGGCGATCTCCGTCTCCGTCGGTACGGGGCCACGGGCGATGGGATGCAGCGACTGCCACAAGGTCGACGGACACAAGAATGCCGCGCTGAACCTGCACGCGAAGAAGGTCGCCTGCCAGACCTGCCACATCCCCTACTTCGCCAAGGATCGGCCCACCATGGTGTGGTGGGATTGGTCCACAGCCGGCAAGGACGTGAAACCCGAAGACGTCCCGAAGGACAAGTACGGCGAGAAGACCTACGACAAGATGAAAGGCGATTTCCGGTGGGAGAAGGACGTGGTTCCCGCCTATTTCTGGTACGACGGTTCGATCGACCGCTATCTCGCCGGCGACAAGATCGACCCCTCCAAAGTGGTCAAGCTCAGCGCCGCTAAGGGGAGCCGCAAGGACCGCAATGCCCGGATCTTCCCCTTCAAGCTTATGCGGGGGAAGCAGGCCTACGACAGCGGAAACAACACGATCGCGTTCGTGAACGTCTTCGGCCCCCCGGGAAGCGATGCCTATTGGGCGAAGTACGACTGGAACGCGGCCATCGCCGCCGGTATGAAGGCCGCCGGTCAGCCCTACAGCGGCAAATACGGTTTCGTGGAGACCTCCATGGTATGGCCGGTGAACCACATGGTGGTGCCCAGAGCCAAAGCGCTGAAGTGCGACGACTGCCACGGCGGGAAGGGTCGGCTGGATTGGAAAGCGCTGGGCTACAAGGGCGACCCGAGGAATCCGGAAAACCGGTAGGAAACGTTTCGGAACGGTCGTTCCTTATTAACACACCGTTGTTCCGGCCCGCGGGGAGACCCGCGGGCTTAAAGAAAGGGTTGGTTGCGGGCGGGGTGGCCTCCGGGCCACCACGCCCTCGATAGTTCGACCACCCTTCGATCGAATTATTTCATCGCCGTCGGAACCAATACCACGCGGTAGGGTGGCCATTCTCTTCTCCAGCCACTGTCCGCTCTTTCGAGAAATTCGCCCGCAGCAAGGATTCAACCTCTTCGGCAGAGATGCCCCGAACCCCGCCTTTCCAGGATCTCGGTAACCATGCGTAGAGCATGTACCATCCATGCGGCCGCAGCAGCCTGGCCAGTGCGTCGGCGTATTTCATCCGGTCTTTTTTCGCCAAGGTGAACAAGCAGCCGATGTCCAGCGCATAATCGTACACGTCGGTGAGCATGTAGAGGTCGGTGACATCTGCGGCATGGAATTCGATCTTCACCCCGGCCCCGGCGGCTTTACGACGCGCCGTGCGGATCGCTCTGGAGGCGAAGTCGACACCCGTCGTCTGCCAGCCATGGCGGGCCAAGGTTATGGCGTTCGTCCCGGTGCCGCATCCCAGATCCAGCGCTTTCCCGGGCGTGGTATCGGCGATGAATGCCATCACCTCAGGCGGTGTAATGTGGGTGTCCCAAGGGGTCTGCCGGCGCCAGTAGCGCCACTTGAATTCCCAGCGGTTGGGGATGAATGACCTGATCAGCGCTCCTTCCATTTCGGAGCTCTTTTGCCAAGAAATGCCTGCACCCCTTCCACGGCATCTTCCGTGGAACAGAGGGTGGCGAACAGATCATCCATGGTATCCAGCCCCTGGTGGTACGGGACATCCTGCAGCCGGTTGATCCCTTCCTTGCCGATTCTCAGCGCCAGCGGGCTTTTCGCGGCCAGTTTTTCCGCCAGTTCCATCGTCGCCGCTTCCAGTTGATCGTCAGGCACAACTCGGTTCACCAGGCCGAGTCTTTCCGCTTCCCTCGCGCCGATCATGTCGCCGGTCAACACCATTTCCAGCGTTTTCTTGCGCCCGAGAATCTTCATCATGGGTGCGGCGGGGCCGAGACAGATCAGTCCGACGTTGATCGCGGTGGTTCCGAAGGTGGCTGATTCGGCGGCGACCGTCATATCGCATGCGGTAGACAGCCCCACGCCATTGGCCAGCGCATACCCCCGCACCGACGCAATGGTGACTTTTTTCATCCGTGCCAACCGGTGATAAAACGCATCGATCCGGTGGAGGAAATCACGGTACTCCCGTTGAGATCCGAGGTGGAACTGATCAAGAGAGATCCCGGTGGAAAAATGTTTGCCGTTGGCGTTGACCACGACGACCAGGACCTCCGGGTCCTGATCCATGGTCCAGAGCGCCTGGTCCAGCTGTTCCGCAAACGGCACGGTAAATGTGTTCCTGGCTTCAGGCCGATTCAGGGTGATCACACCGATTCGCCCGATTTTTCTGGTAAGGATCGGTTTCGGTTCCATCGCATCCTCCTATGCGTGGCCGTGAGGCCCGTTGCCGTGATGCGCGCAGGCCGTCGCCGGGGTCACTTCCCGTAACGTTCCCGACTTGAAAGCGGCCACCGTCTCCTCGACCGTCGAGTGCTCCGAAAAGTAGACGCGGATATTCGCCGTTTTCAGCTTGCCGAAGGCGCCCATCCCGATCCCTCCGACCACCATGGCGTCCAGCCTCTCACCCGCGAGTTGCGCGAGCGGCTGGCACATGCCGTGGTCGTGGTGGAGATTGCGGTTCGTGATGGCCCGGCAGTTCCCGCTTTCCGTGTCGACGACCATGAAGATCGGCGCCGAACCGAAGTGAAGGCTCACCGGGCTCCGGATGCCGTTGTCCCGGGTGATGGGGATGCAGATGTTCATGACGTTTCCTCCTTCTTGGTTGAGGGTTCGCTGCGGACTCGACTCAGGCATTCCTGCAACCCATCCTCCGCCGCATGCGGCGGCAAGGGGGGGCTGCCGCATCCATCGGCGCCGACTTCTCTCCCGCGCCGTCCACGTTTCCCGCGCGATGGCACCGGGGACAGTCGCAACGGGGGGAACGCAGCCGTTCCACGCGGATGGTTCCACCTTCGATCTTGAGGGCCTTGCCGTGGGCCAGAGCCTCGGCGACCTTGCGGTGGGCGGCCGCCAGGATACGGCCGAAGGTCGGGCGCGAAACGATCATCCGCTCCGCGGCCTGTTCCTGGTACAGCCCTTCCAGATCGGCCAGCCGGATCGCTTCGAACTCATCGAGCGCGAGGACGATCTCGTCCAGCTCGCGAACCGGAATCCCTGCGGGATGGAACACGGACGCGATCGGTCTCCCGGCAACCCGGCGGCAACATTGTGGTCTGGACATGGCAGCTCCTCGCAGGTATAATTATGAGCATATGCTCGAATATGTCAAGCACCAACGAATTGCACGCAGAAATGGGACCGGGTGGCGGAGAGGATCCGGGAAGAGAAGGAGGATCTTCAGGAAAGGAGGACATGACAATGCCAAGAGGAGACGGAACAGGCCCCAGGGGGCCGGGCGGAGGACAGGGGCAAGGTCACGTCGGACAGGGTCGAGGTCGCATGGGCGGTCCCCTTGCGGGGGGCGCTGTCGGCACCTGCCTGTGTCCGAAATGTGGGCATCGCGAACCGCATGAACGCGGAGCGCCCTGTGTTCAGCGGAAATGCCCGAAGTGCGGTACTGCGATGACAAGGGAATAAACGAAAGGAGGCTATTGCCATGCCAGGAGGAGACGGAACCGGACCCATGAGAGGGCGCGGGCCGCGCTTACAGCGGGCCGACTTCGGGGCCTCCTCGGCGCAATGAGATGCTATACTATCTATGTACCCGAAGAATCAGGCAATCTTCTCCAACAACGGCCCCGACGCCGTCTCCTCTCCTTCCGTGGGCCCGCCGGCTTCGGGGTCCGGAGAGAGGGATTCGTCGGGCTGAATCGGGATAAGGAGGAGCCACAAATGACGATCCGTGCCAAGAGTTACAGGTACACGATATCCGTCCGGTGGACCGGGGAAAAGAAAGGAACGCTGACCGCGGACGGAAAACCGTCCGTCGAGGTGGCGACCCCGCCCGAGTTCAAGGGGCACGAGGGGATCTGGTCTCCCGAGGATCTCTACGTCGCCTCGGTGAACGCTTGCATCATGTCCACCTTCCTGGCGTTCGCCGGGCGCGCCGGGCTTGCCTTCGAGGAATACGAAAGCGAGGCGGAGGGCTTTCTCGAGTTCCTGGACGACCGCTTCGTGTTCACGAAGATCGTCGTCCGCCCCCGGATCGTGCTTCGGCCAGGCGAGGAGCGTGTCAAGGCGGAGGAGATCCTCCACAAGGCGGAGCGGAACTGTCTCGTCTCGAACTCCATCCGGACCGAAGTGTCGCTCGAGCCGACGATCGTCTGAGCGCGATGGGGAGTGCCAAGAGGAGATTTCCATGAGCGGCTGTCTGGAGACTGAACGGTATCTGAAATCATGTCAAACGGAGTTCTGGCAAGGGGTTTTCCGGGCCGAGCTTGACTATCTCACTCGGCACCTGGAGGGGAGCGAGGACATCTTAAGCGTCGGCTGCGGACCCGCGATCATCGAAAGCGGTTTGAGCGAACGCGGATTCCGCGTAACCGGGCTGGATGTCTCGCGGGAGACGTTGAACTGCGCGCCCGATCAAATCAGAAAAGTGGTGGCGCGCGCCGAAGACATGCCGTTTCCGGAATCATCCTTCGACGCGGTGATCTACATCGCCTCGCTGCAATTCATCGAAAACTACCGGAAAGCGATAGAAAAGACGGCGCGCGTGCTGCGCCCGGACGGCAAGATCATTGCCATGCTGCTCAACCCCGAGTCGGTTTTTTTCAGAGACAGAATCCGCAACATCGGCTCTTATGTGCGCAAGATAAGACACAAAGACATCAACGAGATCGAAAGGAGGATCGCGGAGAAGTTCCAAGTCCAAACGGAATACTTCCTGGGTGTGAAGGGCGGGAATATTTTCGAGAGCAGGGATGCTGCGGATGCAGCCCTGTACATTATAAGAGGAAGAAGGAAGGTTGCAAAGACAGGGGAAGATGCAAGATGATGGCTTGGAATAGTGTGCGTCCACGGTTTGCCGCGAACCGAAAGGGATGGATATGGAAAACCCTTTTCGATGTCCGGTTTGCAACACCCTTATGGAAGAGGACACGGACGCGGGGTTCAAAATCCCGTCGCAGTGTCCCTATCTGAATGCCTTATATCCCGAGCTGTGCTCCCTTCACGACAAGCTCTATTTCGGAAAATGGAGAAAGATGGAAGCCAACCCGAACGAAATTAAAAGGGCGTACGCGAAACTCGACCAACTCTTGTCCCAGGTGAAAGAGATCGTTCGGGAAGAAAATATCCTGCAGGCCAGGCAGGATGTCCAGAAAGCATGGGATGCCTTGGCGATGGCGAACCCGGATGACGAGCCCTATGTCTCCGTACAGCATATGGATCAGGCGCTCTCCTATATTCACCACGCGATCAACGATCTGTTGCAGGAAAAACAGGCGAAGCTTCATTCGCCTGCCGATTACGAAATGCACTACGATGTCGTTCTCCCGTTCAAGGAAGACCTGTAGGTTTATCTGGCGCACCAAAGGATGAAGCCGCGAGTCTATACGTGAAAGGTGCGCGACGTGCTGGACGCGGTCGGTTACTCCCCGAGGAACATCCCGATCCGCCTTGTGGACGGGACGTTGTCGAAGATGCATTTCAGGACGGCCAGGATCGGGATCCCCAGCACCAGTCCCATCCCCCCCCACAGCCAGCCGAAGAAGAGCAGGGCCACCGTCGAGGCGGTCGCGTTCAGCCGCACCCCTCTGCCCACCAGCTTCGGCGTAAGGTAGTTCGCCGCCACGATGTGGAGCACGGTCACCGAGGCGATCAGGACCAGAACGGGCCCCCCCGACTCGAAGGAGACGAGGCCGACGACGCCGCCGGGAAGCAGCGCGAGCGGCAGGCCGAGGTACGGGACGATGCTGAGCGTCCCGCTCAGGATCCCGAGAACGACGGGGTACGGTAGTCCCACGAGCAGGAAGACCAGAACGGTCGCCGTGGAGAGGATAAGGGCGATCACGGCGTTCCCGAGGAGGAACTTTCGCATCATCTGCTCGATGTCGAGGAGGATCTCGCCCACCGTCGCGCGGTGCTCTTTCGGGAAGAGCTCCCGCGTCCGCCGGGTGAGCGGCTCCCGGTCCGCGAGGATGAAGTAGACGAGGAACGGGACGAATCCGAGCGCGAAGAGAACGCCGCTCAGGGAGCCGAGCCCCTGGAGCAGCGCCCCCGTGAACGATTCCGCTTCATCCCGAACGATGAGCGGACCGGCGGTTTTCGGGCGCGCGGAGCCCGCTGCCGGGGGAGCGATGCGCCGGCCCGCATCGGCGACGACGCGGTTCAGCTCCTCGGCCCTGCTCGTGAGGTTCTTGACCATCGGCGCGGCGCGGATCTTTTCGGTGATCGCGGGGATCTCCGCCAGGAAGCTTTCCGCGCGCAGGTACGTGGCGTAGAAAAGCCCGTAGAGCATCGCGACGAACAGGAAGACCACGATGCCGCTGGCGTGATGGCGCCGCAAGCGGGTCCGAACGCAGAGCAGGTGGACGAGCGGTTCGAGAGCGAAGGCCAGCATCATGGCGGAGAACAGGGTGATGAAGACGGAAGCGGCGAAGTGCAGGAGCGCGAGGAGGCCGAGGATCGCGATGACGGTCGCGCCCGCCCGGATGAGGTTCAGGTCCGGTCCAGGGCGTCGCTCCTCCTTCGCTGCCATCGGTTCCGCAACCGTTCCTTCGGCAGCTACGGAGGACAGGTCGGAGGACACGTCCTGTCTCGTTCCTTGCGCTGGTGTCATCCGTCCACTTTACCGGTTTTCCGATCCCTCGCCTACGCCCGTTTGACATCCGGCCGGGGAGAGGCGATCCTGACGGGGAGATGGCGCCTTCCCTCTCGCACACGATCGAGATCCGCGTCCGGTTCGGCGAGACCGACCCGTACGGCGTGGCGTACTTCGCCGCGATCCTCGACTACTTCAAGCGCGGAATGGACGAGTTCCTCCGGTCCCGCGGTCTCTCCCCCGACCTCGCCTACCGGAACCGGAAGCGAAACTACGGGTTTCCCGTCGTGGCGACCACCTGCCGCTACCGGGCCCCGGTCCGGTTCGACGACCTGCTGATGCTGCGCACCCGCGTCGTGCGGTTGGAAGGAAGCGGCGCCACCTTCGGCTTTTCCCTGTTCCGTACGGAAGCGGGGAAGGATATCCTCGCTGCCGAGGGGCGGATCGCCTGCCGCTCCATCGACGCCTCCTGGAAGTCGATCCCTCTGCCGGCGGAGCTCAAAAACATCTTATCCGCCCGCTGAGGAGGCGCATGCGCCGTCCAGCTTCGTCCGGAAGCGGGCGACCAGCGCCGCAACCGCCGGCGGGGAAAGCTCCCTCCCTTCGATCTTGAAGACGTCCGCCCCCGCGGCGATCCAGACCGGCAGCTCGTCCTCGAGGGAGTGGGGCGCCGCCGGGACCGGCAGGTTCCGGCAGACGAGACGGCAGCTCCCCCCCCGTTTCGCGGAGGCTGTCCTGCCCTCGTCCCCATCGGCAACGTATCCGGTCAACCCGCACTTGCCGTGAAGGAGGAACTCCGGGCGGCAGTACGCGAAGACCTCGATCCGAAGCCCCGACGCCTTCTTGATGAGGGGAATCTCTTCGGGCCGGACCGCCGAGGGGAGGACGACGGCGTCGACCCCCAGGTCCCGGTACGCCCGGGCATCCTCGGGGTTGAGGACGGAGAGCCCGACGGAGGCGCAGAGCGGCCAGGAGGGGATCTCCCGGCGTACGAGGGCGATCACCCCCGGATCGTTCAGGATCACCTCGTCTACCTCTGCGTCCCGGAGTCGGTGGAGGGACGCCAGAAAGGCGGGGAGTTCGCCGGACGACGGGATGGCGTTGATCGCGGCGTGAAGCCGTGCCCCCGCCCGTCGGCATGCGGAAACCGCCGCCCCGACCGCCTCCGGGGAGAGCCCCGTCCTGCCTCCCCGGGAGAGGGATCGTACCCCGACATAGACGGCGTCGGCCCCAGCCGACAGCGCCGCCTCGACCGCGGGGAGGGACCCCGCCGGCGCGAGGAGTATGGGAAATGCCTGAACCATACGACATTATAGGCTTGCGCCTGCACCTTGTGAGGCTGGCTTGTGGGTTGTGGGCGTGGGACACTCCTTCCCTCCACCCGGGGTTGAACCAGGAATGTCCCCCGAAATCGCCTGCACCTTAAAGGGACTCCCCCCTGCCGTACCACCTGCATAGAAAACCCCTCCGTGGCCTGTGTCGCGGGTGACGCAAGGGGGTCCGGCGTAGCCGCCGCAGGAGGGGGATGAAGTGAGGTAAAGCGCAGCCGTGCAGGTTCACCGCACGGCGAGCCACGAACGGAGTCCCCCTCCGAGGCGGCGCAGCCGGAAGGTGAGTCCCGGAGGCCCAGCGGTTTCCGTATAGAGGTGTGGATTTTTTGGTTGACTTGGATGTATTCCTGAGTATCGTAGTGTCGATTGTATGCAAGCCGCATCCCCGAGGCATGAAGCCGTTTCACCCGGCGTGCAATAAATAAAACGCGCCGGGCTGCGGTTTCGTCGCCATCTTCCGGCCCAGGACGGGACAAGAAGAGACGATGCTGGTCGAATACGCAACGGTCCTCGTGTTCATCGTGCTGGGGGCGGTCACCGTCGCCCTCATGCTCGGGCTCCAGCGCTGGTTCGCCCCGCGCGCTCCCTCGGCGGTGAAGCTCTCCACCTACGAGTGCGGGGAGGTTCCGTACGGCTCCTCGTGGGTGCAGTTCAACATCCGTTTCTACGTGGTGGCGCTCATCTTCATCATCTTCGACGTCGAAGTGGCGCTTCTGTATCCTTGGGCCGTGGTCTTCCAGCGGCTGGGCTTCCTCGCCTTCGTCGAAGCGTTCATCTTCATCGTGATTCTGCTCGCCGGGCTGGCGTACCTGTGGAAGGAGGGGGACCTCGAGTGGGTCCGCACCCTGCAGGACACCTCGGCGAAGAAGGGTGCGAAATGAGTTCCGATCCGGCGCACAGCCAGCCCCCCGGGCACGGGAGCGCCTCGCCTCCAGGGCTTGGGCCCGAGGCGCACGTCATGGTGGGCAATGCGGACCTGTTCGTCAACTGGGCGCGGAAGTCCTCGCTCTGGTACCTCCTGTTCGCCACGGCGTGCTGCGGCATCGAGCTGATGCAGGCGGGCGCCTCGCGGTACGACATGGACCGGTTCGGCGCCGTCTTCCGCGCCACCCCCCGGCAGTCGGACCTGATGCTGGTGGCCGGCACGATCACCCACAAGATGGCGGAGCGGGTGAAGCGCCTCTACGACCAGATGCCCGAGCCGAAGTACGTGATCGCCATGGGATCGTGCGCCAACACCGGCGGACCGTTCTACAAGGACTCCTACTGCGTGGTCAAGGGCGTGGACCTGATCATCCCGGTGGACGTCTACATCCCCGGCTGTCCCCCGCGCCCCGAGGCGCTGATCGACGGGATCATGAAACTGCAGAAGATCATCATGCAGCGCAAAAATTACGGCGCCAAGGCGTAAGGCGAAGGGAAACCGGTTGGAAGCCCAGGCGATCTTCGACACGTTGAAGGGGAAGTTCGGCGACGCCGTCGTCGAACTGCAGGGGGAGGGATTTTCCCCCGCCTTCGTGGTCGTCGCCCCCGCGGCGGTGAAGGAGGTCTCCCGGTTCCTCAAGGAGGATCCGAACCTCTCCTTCGACGTCCTCATGTGCCTTTCCGGGGTGGACTACAAGGAGAAGTTCGCCGTCGCGTACCACCTCCACTCCCTGAAGCAACACCACGTGATCGGCCTCAAGGCGATGCTTCCCCGCGAGACTCCGTCCCTCCCGACGGTGGACGACGTCTGGCCCGGCGCGAACTTCCACGAGCGGGAGGCGTTCGACCTGTTCGGGATCGTGTTCGAGGGTTCGAAGGACCTCCGCCGCATCCTGCTCCCGGAGGACTGGGAGGGGCACCCGCTGCGGAAGGATTACAAGTACCCCGACTTCTACCACGGGATCAAGGTATGACGACCCGGACCGACGCGCTCCCGACACAGGAGATGACGATCAACATGGGGCCGCAGCACCCGAGTACCCACGGGGTGCTCCGGGTGATCCTCACCACCGACGGCGAGGTGGTGACCCGCGCGGTGCCCGACATGGGCTACCTGCACCGGGGGCTCGAGAAGATCGGCGAGCGCGTCACCTACGCCCAGTACATGCCGTTCACGGACCGGCTCGACTACCTGGCGGCGATGAACTGCAACTGCGCGTGGGCGTGGGCGGTGGAGAAGCTGGCGAAGATCGAGGTCCCCGAGCGCGCCGAGTACCTGCGCGTCATCGTCTGCGAGCTGAACCGGATCTCCTCCCACCTGATCGCGTTCGGGTCGTACACCGCGGACATGGGGGCGTTCACCCCGTTCCTGTACGCCATCCGGGAGCGGGAGCAGGTCAACGACCTGTTCGAGATGATCTGCGGGAACCGCCTGACGTACAACTACGCCCGCGTCGGCGGCGTCTCGGGCGACGCACCGAAGGGCTTCCTCGAGAAGACGAAGGAGTTCCTCGACTACTTCGAGCCGAAGCTCGACGAGTACAACAACCTCATCTCCTACAACAAGATCTTCGTCCACCGGCTGGCGAACGTCGCCGTGATCCCCGCGGAGGATGCGGTCGCCTACGGGCTGACGGGCCCCAACCTGCGCGGCTCCGGCGTCCCCTTCGACCTGCGGAAGGACGAGCCGTACTCGGTCTACCCGAAGTTCGATTTCAAGGTGTGCGTCGGCACCGGGGAGCGCGGCACGCTCGGCGACTGCTTCGACCGGTACATGGTGCGGATCAACGAGATGCGCGAGAGCATCAAGATCGTCCGGCAGGCGGTCGCGCAGATCCCCGACGGACCGGTGCTGGCGAAGGTCCCCCGCGTCTTCAAGCCGCCGGTCGGCGAGACGTACTTCCGCTCCGAGTGTCCGCGCGGGGAGACGGGGATCTACCTGATCAGCGACGGCTCGGTGAACCCCTACCGGCTGAAGATCCGCACCGGTTCCTTCGTGTCGATGAACATTTTCGAGAAGATCACGAGGGGGCTGATGATCGCGGACATCGTCGCCGTCATCGGCAGCTTCGACATCATCCTCCCGGAGATCGATCGATAGTGGAAACGCTGGCGATATCCCTGGTGAACGCCGTCCCGCTGCTGGCGGGCGTCCCCCTGTGGTCGGTGACACTGCTGCTGATGGTGATGGCGGCGGCGGTCATCCTCGTGTTCGCCCTGACGTTCGAGGGGGTGGGGTCGCTCGTGCTGCGCAAGGTCGCCGGCGACATCCAGGCACGGATCGGCCCGAACCGGGTCGGGCCCAACGGGATGCTCCAGTTCCTGGCCGACGGCGTGAAGCTGGTCCTCAAGGAGGACATCATCCCGGCGAACGCGGACCGGCTCCTCTTCAAGCTGGCGCCGTACTTCGTCTTCGTCGGCTCCTTCGCCGCCTTCGTGGTCGTCCCCTTCGGCGTGGGACTGATCGCCGCCGACCTGAACATCGGCATCTACTACGTGATGGCGGTCACCTCCCTGGTGGTGATCGGGGTCCTGCTCGCGGGGTGGGCCTCCAACAACAAGTGGGCGCTCCTCGGCGGCATGCGGGCCGCGGCGCAGATCGTCTCCTACGAGATCCCGGTGGGGATGGCCCTCATCCCCGCGGTGCTCATCGCGGGCTCGCTGTCGCTGCAGGACATCGTCCGTTCCCAGGGGGGGCTGCTCGGGATCTTCGGGTGGAACCTGTTCCACAACCCCTTCACCTTCTTCTCCTTCTTCCTCTACTTCACGGCGGCGCAGGCCGAGACGAACCAGACCCCGTTCGACCTCCCCGAGGCCGAGTCGGAACTGGTCTCCGGCTACAACGTGGAGTACTCCGGGATCCGCTTCGGCCTCTTCTTCCTGGCGGAATTCGGCGACATGTTCATCGTGGCGGCGCTGCTCACCGCCTGCTTCCTGGGCGGGTGGAACGTCCCGTTCTTCAACGCCGGGACGCTTCCGTGGATCTGGGGGAACCTCCTCTCCCTCGGCGTCTTCCTCACGAAGACGTTCACGATGGTGCTGGTCATGATGTGGGTCCGCTGGACGCTGCCCCGGCTGCGCGTGGACCAGCTGATGCGGATGGCGTGGAAATACCTGGTGCCGCTGACGTTCGTCAACCTCCTCGGCGTCTCCCTCTGGCTCCTGGTCTTCAAGGGCAAGGGGCTCCCCGGGATGATCGCCTCGCTGTTCGGATGAGACCATGGGCCTGAAGGCATACATGAACGACATCGTCGAGGCCGTGGTCACCACGGCGAAGGGGATGCGGATCACCGCGCGCTACGGCGTGGACCCGAAGGAAGAGGTCACGCTGCAGTACCCCGAGGAGCGGTGGGAAATCCCCGAGGGGTACCGCGGCTTCCTCGACAACGACGTCAAGAAGTGCACCGCGTGCACGATGTGCGTGAAGGTGTGCCCCATCGACTGCATCTCCCTCGAGTCGGTGCGGGGGGCGGACAAGAAGATGGTCCTCGCCTCCTACGACATCAACATCGGGCGGTGCATGTACTGCGGGCTGTGCGTCGAGGTGTGCCCCCCGAAGTCCCTGAAGCACACGTCCGGCTACGAGATGGCGTCGGTGGACCGGGGAGAGCTGATCCTCCACTTCATCGCGGAAGACGCGGCGGAGATCAAGGCCCGGGTGGCGCGCCAGGTGGCCGAGGCCGCCGCGAAGGAGGCCGAAGCCAAGGCCGCCGCGGAGGTCGTAAAACCCGCGGACTTGTCCTCCGTAGCTGCCAAGGCCCCGGTTGTGGAACCGAAGGCAGCGAAGGAGGAGGAGAAGAAGCCGGAATGAGCGGACCCGCAGATACCATTTTTTACGCCGCGGCGGCGATGACCGTGGGGGCGGCCATCCTGGTGGCCATCCTCCCGAACATCCTCTACGCGGCCGTGGCGCTCCTGTTTTCCTTCGCCGGCGTGGCGGGGCTGTACGTCCTCCTTTCCGCGGATTTCCTCGCCGCCACCCAGATCCTGGTCTACGTGGGGGGCATCATCGTCCTCCTCCTGTTCGCCATCTTCCTTTCGAACCGGATCTCCGAGGCGAAGATCACCAACCCGACCCATTTCCGCCTTCCCGCCGCGGCGATCTGCCTGGTCCTGTTCGGCGTGCTCTCGTACGCCGCCGTGTCGACGCCCTATGCCGTGAAGGAGGGGGTCTATCTCCCCACCACCGCGGACATCGGCGAACTGCTGATGACCCGCTATCTGCTCCCCTTCGAGGTCGCATCGGTGCTGCTGCTGGCGGCGCTCATCGGCGCGGCGCTCCTGTCCCGCCCGGGCCGGGGGACTCCGGAGGAGGGCGAGATGGAGGAGGGGAAGCGATGACGCTCGACAAGCTCCTCGTCATCGCCGCCGCGCTCTTCTGCTGCGGCCTCTACACCGTGATGACCCGCCGCAACGCCGTGGCGGTGCTGATGGGGGTCGAACTGATCCTGAACGCGACCAACATCAACTTCGTCGCCTTTTCCTTCTTCCTCAACCGGGTGATGGGCGGGCAGATCTTCGCCGTCTTCGTCATCGTTCTCGCCGCGGCCGAGGCGGCGGTGGCGCTGGCCATTTTCCTGCGGATGTTCGCGACCACGGGGACCGTGGAAGTGGACTCCGCGGACCAGTTGAAGGGGTAGCCGGTGATCCGATACGCCTACATC
>Ga0208566_1000136_pt1 | contig 53390 bp, 73 predicted proteins | sample PL_2010_150m_FD_184159 | JGI IMG/M metagenome (GOLD analysis project Ga0208566, IMG submission 184159) | Freshwater microbial communities from Powell Lake, British Columbia, Canada to study Microbial Dark Matter (Phase II) - PL_2010_150m... | ecosystem: Environmental > Aquatic > Freshwater >...
CTATATTATAGTAAATTTTGATGTTTTCTACAAGAAATTTATCTAACTTTTTTGATATTAGGATGATTATTTCTCCTCACTTCAAATCCAACCACTTATGAATTTGGCAATTCAAGGTCACATCCCACAACTTTGCATCTAGAATCCATCCAGCTAACATCTTGCCAGACAAGGCCTCGTGGATTGGACTGAGAGCAAATCTTGCCTTACAGCCCAACTCTCTCAGAAGCCCTAAAATATTTGTAGCTCCATCAAAATCCTCTCGACTGCCTACCACTATTTTCACCCAGTCGAACTCTCTCAAGAATTCAAAGGCATCTGGATTGTAGTGCCCAGGTTTGTAATCTACGATAAGGCACACGTTTTCATTCGGCTTCCGGCATTCCCGGAACCGGCGAGTAGAAATCGTTCCATTCGTCTCGATGGAAATACGGTAGTTTTCCGGGAAGAGACGGTTTATCAAGAGGTGAATTTCGTCCTCTTGGAGGAGTGGCTCGCCTCCGGTGATGGTAATCTTTTTGCAGCCATAGTTGCGGATGATCCTGACAACCTCATCGATGGTCGTCTCTTGGCCAGCTTTGGGATCTTGCGCTTCGGGAATGTCACAATACGAGCACCGGAGCGAGCACCCAGATAATCTTAAGAAAGTACTGGGACAACCCTGCCCCCACTTGTTAACTTCCCCATCAACAGATTGAAAGATCGAAAATACTTGCATTAGACCAACTCTCCATTTATTTCAATGGTTCCAGTTTCTGGTGCCTCTGGAATCAACTCGGTTTTAACAGTAGGTAATAGCATACTAAGTTGATTAGCTGTGAGCAGAAGCGGAAAATAACCATTTCGCTTAAGACTATAAGAAAAATAGTCTGGTTCATCTCCTGCCTTGTGCCGAGTTTTCCAGATAACGAGAATCATTTTTAGGCCCTCCACTCACATCTAGAACCAGAGGTCTCCCAGAGTTTGATTAAGGCCAGTTCACATCCTGTCTTCTGTAGATGATGGATTAATATTGTAGCCATCCACTGAATCATATTCTCGGCAGTGGGGTTTTCACACACCCCGATCAAGCCAGTTTCATTGAGATATTGGTGATCTAAATGTGCGATGATGTGATCATTGACCAGATCTTTCAGTTGTTTGAAATCAGCAATCATCCCTGTTTCTGGATCTACTGGCCCTGTTACCCCTACTTCTATTGTCCAATTATGGCCATGGAGATTTTGACAAGCTCCTTTGTGGTTAGGAAGACGATGAGCGGCTGCAAATTCAAATTGTTTAACAATGATAAGTTTTGACATTATACTTCACTCCATTCGGCTTGCCGTAGGGTCACTTTCTCAGGGTTTCCCTTGATATGGTCCTGAAAACGATTGCTGATTCCAAACCCGTTCAACAGACCCTTATTCTCTCCGGCCAAAGCCACATTGTAGAGATAATATACCGCATACTCCTGGGTTCTTGGGAAGTTTTTGAGGGTCTTGACTGCCCAGGTCCCGAACCTCTGGTACTTCCTTTTCAGGTCATCTGGAAGTGCTTCTTCAAGGCGGATCTTGCACCAGCTGGACACCAACTCAATGGTGCCGGTCAAGAATTCCCGGAGAGCGTCTAATGACCAGAACTCCAGATTGGCCGGATGGGTAAGCATATGAGATACAATTTGTCGAGGATCTTGCTCGTATGCTGATACTTCCTGTCCATCAATTAATATCCTACTGGTTAGGGCCATTTAAATCTCCTTTATTATATTATAGTTTTGTCTGGTTCAACTTTAAGTTTATTGCGGTATTCTCTTTGGTAAAATTTCATAACCCACAAAATTTCTCCTATATTCCTTGTATAATTTTTCTTCTCCTGGACCACAAAATGGATCAAGTATGGTATCACCAATAATTGAAAACATTCTCATCAGTCGGTAAGGAATTTCTTGTGGCCACCCAGAATCACCTTTGGCTCCAGTCTTTCCCTGGACATTCCAAACCTGTTGGAACCATAAGTCTCTCTCAAATTTGGTAAATTTTGATAATTGTCTTTGTATTTTTTGTTGACCATGAAACTGCCTCAATCTACCTTTACGAAATATTCCGATATATTCGTGATCTTGTGAGACATAAGCATTGACTGGTAAAAAACCACTACCAAGAAATGCGTTAGGGCGATTACTGATTTTCTTCCACAAGATTGGAATGAGTGGAGTGAAACCAATTTCTTTGCAACAAATAGTTAAAGCTGCAAAATTTGGATAGCACTCAAAATTCTTATTGATGGTTCTGGTGGCGTCACCAATATTTAAACAGAGAATACCACCAGAAATAAGAGCTCGATAACATTCTCGGATGGATAAACTCAGCAGAGCTATTGAGTCAAACCAAAGCCCAGAATTTGGTCCACAGCCCTGATCTTCGAAACTATTATCCCATTTTTCAATCATAGGATATGGAGGAGATGTTATGACACAATGAATAGACTCATCTTCCAGTTCTGACATATTGGCAGATGAATGATAATAAATCATCTAATTATTTCCCCTCACAAAAGAAGAATCAATCACCGCTTGACCAAGCTCTATGCATTGTAGAATAGTCACCTGGTTGGCGAGGATGCTCTTGTCGTCTCGCTGAACACTTACTCCAATCCTTGCCCTCATGGCTTCACGCTCACTATCCGTCTGATCCAAGCTAATCATCCCGTCAACATCACCTAAGATAGCCACAGATTCTCCAATGTCCGATCTTTTCTTTGTCTTCCTCTCAATAGCTTCTTTACTGCCTGCTTGGAATGGCATTATCAATAAACTATGATATTGTTGGGCCAGGGCCACTGCAAACCGGCGATTATCAACTATTGTATGTCTATCTGTTTGTCCGGGTTTCTTCATTAAGTCTGGAGAGTCTATAACAATTACATCTGGGACGAACCCTTCCAGATGTTCCCAAACCTGAAGGGTGGCTTTTACCTCTGATATGCCAGCAGAATACATTGGCCAGTACTGGAATTTGAATCTAGCTCCGCGAAGCTGCTTTGAAATCCCCTCTGCTTTTCTCCAGGCATTGCGCCATGTCAAGACGTCACATTTCCATTCTTCGGCCCAGGTTTCCATTTGCCAACTCTTCTGTCCTCGACAGACCGCGCATGGTTTGTATCCTGGGTGCTCCTGGCCAAATATCGGTCTTGGTTCTTCTCCTTTGTACAAGGTTATGCCACAAGTTCGGTCGGGTCGATAGCAAGATCCATCTTGATTGAATTTGCAATCCCAGACCGGCATCCAGATTTTACCATCCTTTGGTGGGCGAATTGGCATTGCACAGATGGATTGGATGAACCTGCGAGTCTCTTTTCTCTTATTCATTTCAAAACTGAATCTGGCTACATTCAATCTATTATAGAGGGCTTGATCTTGGATATAAGTACAAGCCCAGGATTTGCCTGCTTTGTAGGCCCCTACCAAGCCCCAAGCATCTTCTCTTACCATCGGTCCAAGTAGTCTGCCAAGATCTCCAGGAAGAGTGAATAATTCATCATCAGTTGTGAAGGCGTCTCTGACTGACTCCATATCTCTAAGCGGTTCACAACCCAAGGTCACTACTTTCTCTGGGGCGATGAAATTGGCTACTGATTCTCTGGCTGCTAGGATGTTTCCTTGACCAAGTCTTTCTTCAAGGTCTTCTTTCAGGAGTGTGAGGGCACGCTCCTCAAAGTATTGTTGTGCTTGGTCAAGGAGATATTCTTCATTGAACTCACCTTGTTCATAGCTTTCTGATATAGAACTGAGAAATTGACCGATAAGCTCAGAAAGATCTGAATCCATGCCGGCTCGACGGTTGGCTTCATACAAGTCCTGGATATGACCTTGAGGAGCGCGATCATATTGGGCCAAATATTCCAATGCCCACAAGGCCACTTTTTGCATATAAGGTACAGTCAGATAGCGTGGTTTGTAAGCTAATGCTAGATTGCGGAGCACCCTATCAGAGATTATCATTCCAGTAAGGATCGAACGTTCGATCTGGGTGTCGGCTCTTTGGCGGGTCCAAGTGGTCAAGTTCTACTGTCCCAACCAAGCGTTAGCAGCATCCCATTCGATATCATTGATGTGTAAATCTTTTGACATGGCTACAGTCGGACCTGGCTCTACCATCTTGCCAGATTCATGGGTGATGATACAACAATGAATTTCTTTGAGGAGTTGAATACCAGCCATGTTCAAAGGAAAGGCCCCGAAATGATTCCATGCTCGGAAGTAGACGTAGTAATGAAGATAATCCATCTGAGCAATTTTATTGTAGATAATCCGAGTATCAATCATTCTGAGGCAGGGGATTGACACCGTATCTCTATCATGTGGCTCAATATATCTCTCTACATCATTGGGCAACCCTACAGGCATTACTGCCTGTTGAACATAGAACCCCGCCTGGGCATAATGCTTGGCAGTTGCATGAATGGCCGGAGTTAAATACTGAGCATAGGTGTATGATTCATGCTCAGCAGGGGGTTCAGTGTTATACAAATATTCTCGAAGATATTTCTCAGCATCATCTTCGGTGCATGGCGACAAACAACCTGGTTTGGCCAATGGTACCAGTGGGCGCTCATGTGGATGACTGATTTCCACTGAGCAAAAGTCCAGGGCCTTACGGAGCATCCCAGCCCTAGAGCCGCCATCCTTATGGTATTCGCGGCCTCTGGACATGATTTCCTGCATGATGCCCAACCATGCCTGCTCCAAAGTTCTAACTTTCAGATTTGTGGTAATCATTTATCTTCCTTCCAGTACGGTTTGAAGTTTTGTAGAGTCATTAAGGTATCAGAGAAATTGCCTAAAAATGGAATTGCTCGATCATCAATGTAAGCTACTGCTGGAACTTTTCGATTAGTAATCTTATGAATGAGATCGCCAACACCATATTTGTAAGTCCAAGCAATTATTCCAGATGGATTGCGGGTGGTATGGATGACAATCTCATAATTTAGCATACATAGTTGTTTAAGAAAACCTAGAGCCCCAGGCATAGGATCACCCAGATGGTCAGGACCTTTCCAGCCTATGTATTCTGCTAATACTCCATCGAAATCAACACAGATGGTTTTTGGACTGGCTTTATAGCAATCGTAACACCAGTCTTCTTTATCTTCAATAGTGATTTGTTTTTCTGGTGAGATTTCTTTTTCACATTGTGAGCAGTTCATCAATACGGCCTCCTGACAATCGGTTCCAAACATTTCAATTCTGGCGTCCACGCCCCAAATTGTTTCACTACTTCCGGGAACTCTTGAATCGTATGTTTACGTAATGCCCATGTCTCGTTTTGAGTTAGGGCGATGTGGAGGAGCTCATGGTAGAGTAGGGCTTGTTTATCATGATCGGAGGCACACTCCCACCATTCGGCCCATAAAATTATTACATAATCAAAATCTGATAGGTGTTTCCATGGACCATGTGCAAGATGAGTCTGTCCAAGCCAGGTTGATTTTTTGGCTGATTTGACCAGATATTTGATTTTGGCCTTACAAGCATCCATTAAAGGATTCTGTAAAAATCTGGCTCTGGCCAATTCTTCGACATCTTCTGGCGCATCGAGATAATCAGGCATGGTTAGCCTCCTTCTTTTTATAATAGATTATTTGAAAGACCCAGATGGTATTTGCTACTACGATTGAAATTCCACCTGCGAAAGAAAACTGCTGATTTAAGGATGGATAGTAGTGCAAATTCCACAGACCCCAGACTGCGAAGAACCCTATTGTCAAAAAGCTAACTCCTCTCACTTGCTTTTGTTTGTAGAGCAGAATGATGCTGCGCCAGATAAATAAAGATCCGAGAAATTCAAACAATCCATTTATTGTATCTGGTGTCATAGATTTACTTCGTTCTGGTTTTCTTCGCCCTCTTTCATAATTTTTCCAACTTCAACTCGTGCCTGCTCCTTCCGATATTGTTTGGGGAAGAAGTGCTGGCGGAGTTCTTGGAAAGACTTGAAAATCTTTGGTTGTTTATTTTTGGAAGATGAGTTTACTACAGCTACCACTTTTTGTGTATCTGGAGAAATTCCATTACACCAAGAAAATCCAGGGCATTTTTCCATTGGAGAAATATAATTGCCTTGCTTATCTATCAGAGCACATCTTCCATCGCATTCAAATTCTTTAGCCATAATAATTCCTATCTCCTTTTATTATAGTCCTGGCTGCATCATTCTTAATTCTGGTCTAACTGCTAGTCTATCAACTCCAATAGAGTCCAAGAAATTCTTTACCGGCTTGTTATCAGGGTTGAACCAACCAACATTGACAATCTCTGCTGCATCTTCAATGGAGTCCAAAAATTCTTTGAAGAACTCTGGCCAGGTATTTCTACCGATAGAATTGCCATTCGTCTTCAACCTGTACTCCTGTACATATCTTTTCTTGAGGTTGATTATGTTGCTGGCTAATCTTGGCTTGTCTTCTGGCATTATTTTCTTAGGAATGATATCTATGGCCAGTTCCAGCTCTCGTTCTACCGACTTGAGGTCAATAGGCATCTGTTTGACAATCTTGACTGGATTTGCCATCCATACTCTCGCAAGGAAGGAGTATCCTTTATGTGATCTCATCGCGCCAGACAAATATATCTTCTCTCCTTTACCACCATAATCCACTCCCAACATATTATTGAGCAGTTGATATAACTCACGGCGTTCAGCTTGGTCAAATGTTCGATCAAGAAATCTCTCTCTCAGAACTTTCTCTGTCAGAGGATAATTGCCACCTGGCATTATCTTACCCTTCATATTATTGACAATAGCTTGTATCTCATCTGGTCGGAGGTAATTGCTTGGGCCATATATGAGTGCCTTGACCACTCTGGTGTCTTTATGATATTCTTTGGTGTCCAGTCTGGGTGACCTGACAAGATTGAGATTCTCTCTTATCCAGTTCATATCGAGGGTGACTTCGATAGGATATTTCTTGAGTTCGCCTACTTTCTTTTTCTTGAAATCATTTCTTTGGATTGGCTTTAATGTCTCGAGTTCCCATAAACGGAGATGCTCTTCAACAGTGCCAGCGGGAGCCTTGGTTGTATAAGGAATTCTTATTGGCATATTATATTCCTTTTTTGTAGGGAGGTTTATTTGTTCTATAGGGGGGTTTTCTTTTGAAGGAACTTCCTTAACAAACAGAACCGAAGGTTCTTTAGTATTATCTTTAGATAATACTCCTATACCAATATCTATACTATCTATACTTAATAGATTAGTTTTCTTATAGGGTTCACTTAGTTTTCTTATAGGGTTGCACTTAGTTTTCTTATAGGGTTCGACTTCTTTGATGTTTTGAAAATACTGCATTTCTTTGATCCCGAGTTGCTCACAAATCCAGTGTTTTTTGGCATAAGTGAAGTGCCTGATTATGGAAGCGAGAAGTTTTTTAGTGGGAGATAAATTTGAAATGAGTATATCTTCGTCGATGGTCAAACCAAGAAGATTGTCGTCTGGTGGTGGTTGCAGGAGTAATTCTATCATTCGATTGCAATGGCTTCCATGACGCTTAATAAAGCCGAGTTTTTCGAGCTTCTGAAGGTGTTTTAAGGCAGCTTGACCACCACCACGAATACCAGATCGTTTAGCTATTTCTTCATTCGTGATTTTGCAGGTAGTTTTATCATCCCCGCTACCCTGTATGGCAGCCCAGATAACGGAGAGAATAAGGGCATCCCCATTGCTCTTAATGCTGCTATCTCTGAGGATGAACCAGGGTGCCTTTCGGAATTGTGGAGTTGGATCACTTGAGTTTTGAACACAGTCTGTGGGGGAGATTGGCATTTAACAATCCTCTCAAATGGAAAATTAATAACTTTCATAACCCCTACCTTATTGCCTTAAATGGAAGATATGAAGGGTGCTTGGAGTAGCCTGCAGAGCTACTCCAAGCAATTGAGGAAAAATTTGATGCCCTGTTTCCATTTGAGGTATTTTTATTATATTATGAAACACTTAAACTTCAAAGAATAAAATTTAGCCCTCCTTTCTCCTTTGATTTAGGCAACTTAGGGTTAAATCCGCTACATTCATAGCATGGTACCGCTGACCAATTAGCTTTCGCAGTTAGATCCAAGCAATTATCATAGTGGGTGCAATTCCTTCTCTCGTGCTTCCTGGTTTTATTTCCATGACACTTCCCCATCCTTTTGGGTTTTTCTTTTAATCTCGACATTCCATACTCACCTCATTATAGGTAGGCCTTCGCCTCGTAGGAATCTCACCAGGCGAGTGGGATACACCCTCCACTCACCGCCTATCTTAACCCCTAATGATAATCCATCAACCTCATACCTCCTAAACCAGTTCAGTAAAGTGGCGTCCGAACACTGGCACGCCTCTCGTAGTTTTAGGTCAAGATCAATCATTGGGATTGGGAGTTCGTCATCATCGAGAATTGGTTTTTCTGTCATTATGGATACCACTTGATCGTACTCATAGAACCACCACCAGTAGTGGGAACAGTATTAATCACTGCCCTCCCCGGGTAAAAGTGCCCACCCGCAGTATAGGATGGGTATGGGGTGGCCCCAGCAGCACACACGGCACCCACTCCGGCAGTAATCAGAGCGACCGTCCCGACCGCATACATTCGCTTTTCTTCTGAGTTTTCGACTTTGATATTAGAGACAATCCTATTAACATCGAAATAGATATCCACTATTCGATTACGGATAGTCTGCTTCTGGGTGAGATCCAGCAAAGGTAAGTAACACAAGGCAGGAATGATCCGATCATTCCCAATATATCGCCAGGGATTGACATAAAGGTTTTCTGGTTCACCTAGCAGGTACAGGATTTGCACACTGGTTGTTACACCTATCTCGATGTTATCTTGGAAAGAGGCACTCATAATCTTCTGATTGCCAGTGCCAGTGGAGGCGCAGCCAAAAAGAAGTAAAACAAACAAACAGGTTCCGATTGATTTCATTACCTCTCCTTACTTCTCTGGAAATGGTGGTAGTGGTAGAGGAAGATTTCCTCTTGCTTTATTTCCTTGAACCAACATCTCCAACTGTTGAAAGATTAAGACAGCTTCATCCAAGTCTCCAAGTATTATAGCCTTAGCCATAACCTTAATGAGGGTGTTGTATTTTATGGTTATGGGGAGTTCATCCCAAGAAATTGTAATCTCTCCTCCCAAAACTTCCTGTAAAATCTCTACTGTAAAGGCAAACGGCAGAAACTTCTCTCCTCGACTCTCAACAGGCTCATGCCAATCAACCACCCGTATTGGAGTTGACAAATCCGGATGATCAATGGTGAGTAAAGTGAGAATAGTAGGAGCTTCTCGTAACGCTTTCTTGAATTTTTTTGAGATTTGTTTCATGATTTGTTCACTTGACCTCCTTCATGTCGGTGTAACCCATCATCTTGGCGGCCTCGATGGCCTTTTTCTGCTGCTGCTCAGCATTGATTGCGGCCATGACTCCTGCCATGCCCCATCCCCATGAACTGTGAGAAACATAGACACACTTGCCGGTTTCAGGGTTGGTCATAATGACGTTCATGGGTGTGGTTGCGCATCCAAAACAAAACAACATTGCTGCGATAATCATGATAGTTTTCATCTTAATTCTCCTTTAGAAGTTCATTTTTGAGAGCATCTGCCTCACTCTGGTCCATGCTTCCAGGATCGCCTTTATCAAGAATCACATTCTCTGCTATCACTCCAACTCCAGACAAGGTCTTGCAAGCCTTTTCTGCCTGGGCTTGGGCTTCTGGCTCTCCGTCGTAAACAAAGAATACCTGTTCATACTTGGATAGAATCAGAAGCTGGGATTGGGTAAACTTAACTCCGAATGTCCCGGCAGTGTCGTCTCCGAACCTCCATACGTCTGTCACCCCCTCTACCACGAGAATAGATTGACCTCGGCAATTATCAAGATTGTACAGGATCTTCTTGTGGCTAACTTCCTCGACATCTGGGCTGGCAGATTTATATTTTAGCTCTGCCTTGCCGGTTATGTCCCTGGCTTGCCAGCTTACCATCCGGCCTTGGTAGAAGATAGGAATGACAATCCTGTGAGGTAGATGACCAGCGGGTCCAGTGCCTAAGAGATTATATTTAGTTTCCAAAATCTCTGGATCAAAGTGCCGTCTGCGTAGATATTCTTTGTGTCTCATTTCCATCTTTTTGGTGCCCATTGGCAGTTTTAATTGACCAGTAGATTTCCTGGTTTTCAGTATTGGAATAATTGGCCGGAAATTTATTTCATATTGTATTCTCCTTTGACAAGCGACATGGTAGGGTACTCGTTCCAGAGCCATGATGATATTTTCTATCGAATGGTTCCGGCAGCGCCAGCAGGAGTAGTAATCTTCTGGAGAAAAACCTCCGTGAAATGAAGGGTCGTTACAAAAAGGACATTTGATATTGATCCAACCATCGCTAACATTTTTTCCGCTGGTAATAAAAGAAATATTTCTGTCACGGAGATAAGATATGGTATCGAAGGTCATATGATTTTTTCCTTCAATCTTTGTAGGGGACTCTTACTGGTTTGTTTTTTAGTTTTCTTCTAACCCAAGATTCTTTTATCTTCTTTTTGGCTTCTTCAGTATGTTGTTTGCCATAGAAATGGTTTTTCTCTCCTTTATGAGCCTCACTGTTCTTCCTTCGAGCTTCTTCTGAAGGAGCCTTATTATAGTTAGGATTCTTATTTCCTAATTTACCTTGCCTAATCTTTTCAATAGTTTTTGGAGTATGTTTTACCCCTTTATTCCAAGAAATTCTTCCTTTCCTTGCTTTACTTAAATTTTTTCGATGATCTTCTGAAAAAATCCTATTTTTGTAAAGTTGTCTTAGTTTTTGTTTGAACTCATCAGAACATATATGACCGCCGGATCCTTCTCCTCCATTCGTCATATTGGCAAGAATACCTGTTCCATTATCGTGACGTCCATACAACTCTATAGCAGCCCTTTCGATATCAAAAGCGTCTTGTTCTGAAAGATTGTCAAGAAATATCTCTTCAGTGAAATCCAAACCCGACTTCCAAAGAGCGTGAATGATAGCTATTTTATATATTTTTCTTCCTGATTTATGCAATAGCTGCTGAGCTTCTTTTCGATGACATTCATATCTATGATTTTGCCCCTTACCTACATAGAATGGGCAGGCCAGATTTGAATCTTCTGGGTCTTCCTTATCTGGCCTGCGCAGGTAGTAAATATAAAATCTCGTCAAGTTTTCTTTCCTGGAATCCGATTCCAAACCGCTTTGGTTAAGTCCTCCTGTTTTATCAACCATATTGGGCCGTATTTCTTGGCCTGGATCTTGCCAGATTGGATCAATTGATGAATCCTGCCTGGAGTTAGGCTCAGTTTCTCCGCCGCTTGCCGTGTGGTTAACATTTTTAGTCCTCATATTAACTATTATATATGGATATAATAGTTATACCAAGAATAAAATTACAGAATCAAACATATCAGTTTGCTTTTTCGCAGTGACTTAAACAAACATGAAAGGTTTTGGTTCCTTGAGAGCCATGGAGATCTCCATGGTGGATGAGATTATTACAACCAAACACTGAGCAAGGAGTAGGTAATGGTCCATAAATGATATGACGGCGGATTTTAACCATTTTCCAATATCCAGTTCCAAAGATATTGGAATTAGTCCTTGCGGTGTCTCCTCTTTTTAGTTCGTTCATTATATCCCTCCTTTCCAGATTAATACCTGACCTTTGCCGAGGCCAATGCCGATTCCATACTTGGAAAAACAAATAGTACACATATTGGCCCAGATACCAGTTATGGTTTTACCGTCCACTAAGGAGATGGGATTTGGGCAAAGATCGCAGCATTCTCGAATAGCAGTCAATACTGCTTTATCTGGTACTGCCAGCCCTTGCTCAAACAAATTTAAGGCTTCTCTGACTTGCTCTTTACTCATAGGGCACCCGATTTTTGATAGTGACCGGCGTGAGTCCTCTCTTGACGATTCGCTCCAGATCTTCCCCGGTTTCATCACCTTTGACCACATATTCAACTGCGGTCGGGCGGAAGATTGAGAAGATGGCAGAAATATCTTTCTTTCCCTCGATTGGTTCGCGGATATCAGGATGGCTTATGGTAACAATTTCAGTGAGCACCTTCCTATGAGCCAATAACACCCAAGTCTCACCTAGTTTGAAATCTTTGGGGACTGCCCCGATGCGCCGACTGATACCCATCTCTCTGGCCTCTTGGAGAAAAATTTCTGGAGTCGGATAGAATTTCTCACCGATCCAGATAAGCCCGGCCTTACCAATTTGTCCAAAGTCATTCAATGGGCATTTACATTGAGGGGCATCTGAGTGGAGCCCTGGACCATTGGGAAAGAACAATCTATCAGCATCTACCCACGTCCAAGCTCTGGCGGGTCGAATACCGGCACCACAGCACGGACATACCGTGAGGGCAAATGGAAGTTTACAACAGTTTTGTCCAGTTGGTGGCCCAATTAGATATAAGCCACCCGGCTTGCGATATCCGCAGCCTCGTTTGCCCTCAATCTGGGTTTCGATTTTAATCATACATTTCTCCTCGCTGTTTTGGCCATATCACCAAGAATATCTTTGACCTTTGACAATCTGTCCAAGTTTTTAGTTAGGTCCAGGAGTCCTACTTTGAGGCCAGGAATAGCATCCTGGAGTTTACATAGGGAGTCGACGACCTTATTGAGATGGTCCAGCCAGTAGCCAGGCTCTGCTGGAGAATTACTCGATGTAAGGCCAAAATCATTTTTCAATTTCTTTATAGCTTTTTCTCCAGCTTTGGCATTTGCTTCTACTGCTGGACAAGGAAAACGAACAGGGAGAAATTCTTTGTCGGTTGAGATAAATTTCTTTCTCTTGTCTATGAATCCGACAAATTTGACGTACCCTTCCTTCACCAGTTCGGAGATTGCTCTCGATACGGAAGAAATATCCATTCTATCCTCGAATAGAGCTTCCCAGATATCAGTCGGTCCAGCGCCTTCTGGATGTTGCATGAGAACTAGGTTTAAAGCGGTGTAAACCTCTTCCTGTAATTCTTGTGATATTTTTCTTGTCATCACCATGTCCTCCCAAACATCCAGCCAAACAATGCTCCGATGGCCAGACAGAAAGTTACTTCAATTCCCCAGATTATCCAGACCTTGCGGTTGGCTTGCTTGGCTTCTGGGCTGAGTCTGGATTTCCTGATTTCTTTCCAGTTGTTGGTCATGATAATTCTCCTTTTTTTAATATTTAAGCATAATTTGGAAGAATTCTTGGGGTAGACAGAGATCTCCATCAAACATATTCTCCGAGGCTTCTTTCACATTATCAAGAAACGCCTTTCTTAACCAGCGCGCCATCTTTCTCTTCTCCCGGTTTGATTCCCGACGGATTTGTAATTGAGAGCGAAGATGTATCTCAAGTTCATCTGGACTGAAAACACTAGGAAATCCAGTCCACTTCTCAGCAATTTGGTTAAGTCGAGATTTCATTTCCTCTCCTTTTTCATTTTCTTGAGCAGTTCGCCCAGGATGGAATGTTTCTCAACTTCCTTGCCGTCGAGGACCTGGCTTAACACCTCAGCCTTTTCATCGAGCATAACGGCGATGTCTTCCTCAATGGTGTCCTCGGCTACCAGATAATAGACGTTAACGGTTTCTTCCTGGCCGATACGATGGGCGCGGTCCTCTGCCTGCTGGTGCTCGCCGGGCGTCCATCCCATTTCTACGAACGCTACGTGGGTAGCAGCGGTCAACGTGATACCTACGCCGGCAGCTTTCGTGTTGCCAACAAAGACCTTAATATCGGGGTCGGTTTGGAAATCGTCAACAGCCTTTTGACGTTGCTCCTGATTTTCCTTACCAGTGAGGCGAACCGCCTGCTTACCAAACTCGGCCATCAAAGCATCCACCATCCAATGATGTACGGCAAACACGATGATCTTTTCATCCTGGTCTACAACGTCTCTGATCCAGGAGAGAGCGGATTGGAGCTTGCCACGGGCCGCCAGCTGCTTGAGTTTGCCAATGGCCACTAAAGCCTCTGCCGCAGACGCTCTCTCCGCCGCTTCTACACCTTCGGTACGCTCTAACCAACCCAGGAAGTCACGGACCGCTTCATTATACTCACTGCGGTTTTCCAACTCAAGAGGAACTACCGATCTGATTTTAGCCGGGAGGTCCTTGAGAACGTCCTTCTTGAGGCGGCGGATCATTAAGGTCTTGGTGAGGATCTGGTGGAGTTCCTCAGTGTTGCTGGCACCAGAGTAATCCATGGCAAATCCATTAAACTTCGGAGCGCAGAACTTGTTGGCAAACTTGAACCAAGACGGAAACACCGTCGGATTCACTATGCTGATCGCATTGTAGAATTCGATGGGTCTATTGACAATAGGAGTACCGGACATAGCGATCACATGCGGTACGCCTTTGGCCAGATCGCGAACGGCGAGCGTCCGTTGAGCCTTATTGTTTTTGACATAGTGGCTCTCATCAATGACCACCGCCTTAGGGTTGAGTTTCTTGAGGATCGGATTCCACTTTTTCAAGATGTCGTAATTGATGATGATCACGGAGACGGCTGGCAAAGCCAACTCTTGGCCATTGCCATTTGGGCTGCCAGACAGGATCATAACGGTTTCTTGTGAACGATCCATCCACTTGTAAGCCTCCCGCCGCCAATTCAGTTTCAAGCTGGCGGGGACTACGATAACTGCGGGTCTGGCTTCGGGATGGATTCTCAGCCATGCCAGGGTGATAATAGTTTTACCCAAGCCCATTTCATGTGCAACTAACGCTCTCCCTTGTCGACTTTCAAGGAAGTCAACGCTTTCTTTTTGAAAGGAGAATAGTTTTTCAAAGCCTGGTGGATTTTGGCTTAGTGCTTTAAGCGTAGAACAGTCCAGCCAAGGGCTTCCAATACTTTGGTTTTCTTGGCGTCTGTGATTTTGCTCTCCTTGCTGTTGTGGAGCCCACTGTCCACTTCTATTGCCACCATCGCGATCGGATCTGCGAAGTCGACTTTGTAGACAGTCGCGGCACTCGGGAAGGAAGCAATCACTGATTTGGTTTTCACCGGATATTCTCGGATGAACCCCTGCTCCCTCAGAAGACTGTCCAGATAACCGATAATGTCTGTCATTTCCTGTCCGTTGCCTCCCCGGAAATTCACTCCGTGTTTCTTTCTGGCCATCTCCAATCCCTTGAGATGTTTGCCCCTGACTTCTGGACGATGCATTGCTTCTTTGGTGGCTTTGGACACCTTCTCTCTCCAGGCTTCGTCTTGGGCATTCTCTATTAACTTCTCTCGGACTTTGGCCCTGACATCTGGGGTTCTCCCCTTTTCGAGGTTCTTTTTGTTCGATTCGTCTCTCACTTTGCTCGGCTTTCTGACGTAAACTCCCTTCGGCATTTTTCCTACCCCCATGGTTTTTAATTTCATTATATAATGGGCATAGGGAAAAATAAAGAATATTATTTATCTCTCCAGGTTTGTGCCCTTCCAGGTAGTTTTTCAGGTTGTCGTCCTGAGTGAACTGCCACTTCTCCAGGAGTTCCATGAGCTGGATGCTGGCGGGCACTTCCCAGAAGAACTTGTCAGGGTTCCAATGTCGGCTTGGGCAATCTTTGACTTCCTCTTTGATGGTTTCAAAATCTCTGTCTTTACGGTCCCAAAACAGCCGAATTTTTTCGTCCTCGAGCCATGCCGTCCTGGGCCGTAATGCTGGCGCAGCCATGGGCTCAGGCGCTTGAGCGCCGAGGTTTTTAATCCGTTCGAGGTCCTTAATATAGACCCTGGCTTGGGGGAGGATAGACATCACCCGATTCAGGATTTCTTTACTGGCCGGGACGGACCAAAGGCGGGACCCGGTGAAGTCAAAGTTCCAACCTTGGATAGCCTTGATTTCTTTTCTGATCGAACCGTCCTCATCGAACTTGAAACGGACGACGAAACGGTCGCCTTTGGCGTTTAGGGAAACGATGCTGGGGCCGTCATTCATGGCCGCAGCAATGAGGTTCGGGTCCATCTCCATATTGAGGCGAGCCAATTCTTGCTGGCAGATACCCCAATGGTTGGAGCATTCAGGCCCAATGCCTGCAGCGTAACTGTCTGGATGGGTAAGTTCTCTGCCGCACCGCCTGCAGAAAACGTCCGGTCGCCTGTCAAGCGTTTCTATGACGGCTTTATCGGGGTTCATAATTTAACTCCTTTACTTATTATAGGATTTCTTCCTCATCATCAGGCCAGAAATTCATCTGGCGTTCCCCGACCCTCAACCGGGGAATTCGAGGTGTTGGTTATAATCCCGCGTCGAAACCTTGGACTTCTTCGATCTGCGCCTGTACGAGCTCTACTTTGGCCTCTTCTCCCCGAGTTTCCCATTCTTCTTTCTCGGTTTCGTATTCAGTCTGACGCTCTTCGAACTCCTCGTCGGTCTCCTCCTTTTCTTTTTCGGGCTCTTCGGGCTCTTCCTCGTCGAACTCGAAGTCCAGGTCAACTCCCTCCAGGTCAGAAATCCAGCCATCCAACCCATCCACCCGTTCCTGGAGGAGCTGGCCGGTGTCTCCCTGCTGCAAACCTTCGGGCATATTATCAAGATTGCCTTGGGTTTCGTCCCGGAGATTTTCGATGTTGCCAATGATCTCTTCGATCTGAGATTTCAGATCCTCGGCGGACTCGGCGGTCAGATTCTCGATCTGCTCCTGGATGGAGTAATACTCCTGCAGGAAAGGGCTGCCGGTGAGCTGGCTGGGCTTGGGCGGAGTCAACGACCGGTAGGTCCGGCTACTTCTCGGCCCGGTCATGACGGACCAGGTGTAATGTTCGTCTCCCTTCTTAATACCAAACTCGGGATAATCTTTCCGACCTTTCACTTTAAAAACTTTAGGCATTTTCTTTCTCCTTGATTAGATTTGTTTTATAACTCCTTCAACATCATTTTAATCTCACCAAAAACCTGGTCGATCTTCTTTGGTTTCCAACCCAGGCTATGGAGGAAGGTCCGAATGGAACTCTGGCTTGGCCGGATCCAGCGGATGGTCCAGTCAACCAATTCCTGAGGACTGCCCAGAACCAGATAAACAACTTCCAAAGCCTCTTTACTGAGGCTGGCCAACCCAGCCCGGAATTTGGTTTCCTCGAAGGGGCTGGGTCGTTCGTCGGCTATCTGGATACCAAGGTCCAAATCATCTAATGATGATAAGACACTTGAGCGGTGTTCTTCCGACGGGCTGAACATATTGTTTTGATATGTATGTCCAACTCTTCCATAACCATCTTCGAGAAGAATTGTGTTTTTCTCCTCTGTTGGACAATTGATACAGCCTTTGATTCTTCCCATTTGATCCTGGAGTTGATACCAAAGGTGGGTTGAAAACATGCCTTTGTTTGGATCCCAGGTTTTGATCGCTTGCATGAACCCGAGAGAGCCGAGGCTGACCAGTTCGTCGAAATCCAAGGAAGGATTTGTTTTGATCTTTTTCCAGGCTACCTTCCTGATCATATTGACGTAGTCGGAGTATTGAGGTTCTGACATAACTTTTCCTTAACTGTAGACCAGCCGCCCCGGCTCTTCGGACCGGATGCTAATCCCCCACTCGTAAGCCAACGGACGGATCGCCCTCAACACCGCGGCGTTCCACTTGGTGTAGCCCTTGAGCAAGGCTTTGGGGGTAATGATAAACTGCCCTTTCACCTTGTAGACCTTGGCGTTCAGGTCTCTGACCAGGTCGGCAAAGTTCTTTCTGACTTGCCTCTTGCTGTACCTCTTCGCATTGTTACTCATTTGTGTACCCTCCAAAATTTAATTTCTGATATCCATCATCAGACCTGGAATTCACCAGGTTTCCCCGTGCACCTCCGGGCCGGGGATTCGGATTGATTACCGATAAAGATCAACAAATTCTCCGAAATACTTATCGAAGGTCTGCACCGCGTTTTCGTAGTCGCTCGACATCATTTCCTTCTGAATCTGGTCGAAGTCAAGTCCCAGCTGTTTGGCAAGGGTTTTGGCTGTACCGATCAAGAAGAAAACATTTCCCTCTGGGCCAGTCAGATCAATCTTTCTTTTGCCCTTGGGAAGAGCATCAATAGATTTGATTGTCATATCTTGGCCTCCCGAATCTTCTTGTGGTAGTCGGCTCCCTTGCAGCGGATTGCCTCGCCATTATAGGCACGTTTCATAGCCTTGACAATTGCCTCACTCGGAGGCCCCTGCCATCTAGGAGTGGAGAAAACCTCAGGATTGTCAAATCTGGCACAATGGAGGCAATCATACCACACCCAACGACGACCACGACTCCTTCTCATGGCACCATGATCTCCGCCATATGGTTTGAACCATAGGCAATCTCGATTTGTAGCCATAATTGTCCTCCTATAAATACGGAATCCGTATCGGTTTGGGCTCCAAAGCCTTCTTGGCCAACTTACGATAATACCGCCACCGGGGACACCTATTGCCACATCCAGCATTCATGTACAACTCCGGCTTGAACCCCCTTGCCCTGCACTTTTCATCAGACATTTGTGGATAGGGTTCGATGTGCCAGCATTTGAATATCTGGAATGGATTGAAAATCTCAGGTGGCTCCCAGGAGTAAAATCGCCTCTGGTTTTCGAGGATAAGTGCTACTTGTTCAGATTTTGTCATCTCTTATCCTCCCACATTTTCATATTGGCGTGGACTTGGTCGGTCAGGCTGACGGAATCTGAAGCAGACTTGCCAGCCCGGACGGCGCCGTTCTTGCCGACGAAATACAACCTACCGTCTTTGACGAACTGGCGATATTTTGACCGGGAAGAAACTTCCTGCATCGCCAGGCCCTCCACCAGGAACCTTACGACCCGGTCGGTCAAGGTCTTGGGTTGGCCTTTCCTGGGGCCGCTTTGGAATGTTTGGTAGGTATTCATGTTATCTTCCAGCTTCAAAATCGGCCAGAATTTGCTGATTCCGGCGATTGTCCGCTTCAATATCTTCTTGGTATTTCTTCTCCCAGGCAGTCCAACATTCTTCACACCAGATGGTCGTCTTAGTGGTGTAATGGCCGCCAGCGCACCAGCGCCTCTTGGTTTCACCCTCGAATCGTTTGAAAACAGGTTTAACCTTTTTACAGTTGACACATTTGGCTTCCATCATACCCTCCCAATTCATTAGATTTGGTTTCCTACCACCGGGTCGCAGCCCGGTTCCGGCCGGTTACCATCCGGCTCTCATCAGGTAGGGGTTATAGATAATCAGGATTGATGTATCTCTCGGCATCAGTGGGATTATCAAAAGTTTTTGGTAACGAGCCATTATAAGGGAAGGCATGGAATTTATCCTGAGAATTTTTATGCCTCACATGTCCAAGCTCTTGCCCCATAGTGGATTTTACTAACCATGCTGTGTGGTCTAATTTGTGAACTTCTATATATGCCATTTTCCTTCCCTCCCATTAATTTATTTGTTAAGGATTGATAAACCGTTATGTTGTGCCTGAGCCGATAAACCGGCTATTAGCTTTGCCCTGAACGGCGGCAGGGGATTGACCGCATTTTAGTAGATAACCTTGTCCAGGTTATTGATGAGTTGGTCGGATTGATTCTGGATGGTAAATAAGTTATCATCAGGATATTCACAAAGGATTCTTGCTTTACCCTTTTTGAAAGATTCATTATTGAAAAATCCTGGCTCATCTCCTTCTGGCATGAACTCCCAAAAGTAACCGCCAGGAAAATGTCCAACGTAACGACTTGCCCAATGGCCGGTTGATTTTTCATAATATTGAAAGAACCAACCAATCATCTTACCATTCTGACGAATCTCATATTCTGGTTTTCCAGAAGTTTTATGAAAAGTTGCCATCTCCTTACCCTCCATTCAGATTTTATTTTGGCTCCTGCTACCCCGACCATTAAGCCGGGGTTTCATGCTCGCCAGGCAATCATCAGGCGGGGTTGGTTAATTCTTGGATTTGGCGGTCGATGGTTTCAAGTTCAATTAGATGGCTTCTCCTAATGCAATCCAGTTCAGCCATCTTTTCTGCCCTGGGAAGCATGTCTTGGAAGATCACAAAGCCATGCTCTAAAAACAGCATGGCCACTTGGGTTTTTCCGCCGACGTCTTTGATGCTGGGATGGAAGGTGTACACTCGGTTAATGACAATCCATTGCTCGTCGGTACATTTTCCTTTGACACTTTCTGTCAAGGCATCAAACTCTGATCTCATCATTTTATTGCCCTCCTGAGATTAATTAAAAAGTTCTTTTCCTGCATCGGTGTAATCGAAGACCATATCGGAAAACTTACCCTTGCCCTCGTCATCGGATATGACGACTAACCCCTTTTTCACCAGGGAAGCAACTACTCCTCGGTAGATTTTTTCGTCCAGTTTGGCAGCATCGCAAACTGCGAAAGACCACTGACCACCTTCCAGGCAGTCGCCGAAGTTTGTCTTTCTGGCAGCCTGGAGAACTTTGATTTCCAACTCGGTTAGTCCGTCGGTTTTCATTTTGCTACCCCTTTTTTGCCATTGTCGTCCTCAATTATGATTTTCATGTTTCTTACCCTCCACTTTTTATTTTGATCTCATCAGCACCAGATTGACTGGTGGACCTGCTCCTCCAAGCAGGTTTCGATCTTTAAAGATTATTTTTGTACCAAGCCACCAAAGCCCGGAAATTATCTCTCCATTTCCTGCTGTGGTTCATCCCACCTTTCATAACATGGGCAACTTCGTGAAGGAAAGTGCCGACTGTGGGAGAATAAATAAATACTTTGGGCTGACCAAACTGGTTTAGCCCAGCCTCGCCATTGAGTTTAGGATCGAACCCTTTGGCAATGGTTACTGATAAATTAGGAGAAAATTGGTTGCAGACTGCAGAAACGGTTTGTAAGGTTAAAGGAGCCTCATAAAGACTCCCGGCAATTAATCTGTTCCAATCCATTATTTTATCCTCCTTAGGATTTGGTTGATCATCATCAGCATTGGCATCACCAATGGACCGGAACAATTATATTATCTGCTCCGGTTTCGATCTTTCGATAATAATTTTTTCACTACTGGCCAAACCCGGCCCCGGTACTTATTCTCATCTCTTTTAAATTGTTAATCAGCTTAGTTTTCGGTCTCTCTCCTACCAAGTCTTATCGGTTTTGAACCGGTTCCTTGGGTGACCTCCCCGGGTTCCTCCGAGTGCGTCAATTTAAGCCTTTAGGTGGCCTGAACCCTATCTTCCCATTTCAGGAGTTCATGAGGTGGTCCGTGCTGTGGGTTTGCCTTTCGGCCTCTCCAACCACCCCGCCAGGTTCGGCCCGGCTTTTCATTTGGTCTGACTTTGGTACCTCCTTAACCTTTATTTACCTATATTATATAGTGTTCTGTGAAGAAGACAAGCTTTTTTATTAAGAAATATTAATTTATAGGAATTATTATTTTATAACTATCCAATGATTACAATAGGTTATAAAAACACCCAAAAATAATTTTGGTTTAGGTCCTATTTTTTTTCACTTTCCAGCCTCAAATCATCCAAATATCTCCTACAACTTCCCTTATGTCCATCCTCGTCCTTATTGAAATTCTCCTTTACTCCCCATCGACCACAGCGCTTACATTGCAGAGCATGAGCGCTGCCAGTAGCCTGCCAAGCCCGCTGGCGCTTCTTGAGCAAAAAGTGATATTCACGCCCCTGACAGACCACCAAGTTGGAATTATCAGAATCAGATTTACAGCCATTGACGTGGAAGATCTCGGCTTTGGATGGCAGATATATGCCTGCAGCTTCCTCGACCACCAACACATCTTCTCTGACATGAGAGGTTTTGGATCTTAGTGCTCGGGGATTATCTGGGGCGTAGATGGTCTTATAGGAATTGATCTGCCCTGCTCCTTTTTTCCAGTTAGGAGCGTTCTCACCAACTCGGCCAGTATGATAATGACCTCGACGCCAGAGGCATCCAGGAGTGACTTGTCTTCCACAGCCGCAGGCACAGAGTCGTTTCATTTGCAGCCTCTTTTCTTTCTTCTCTCTTCTTCTTTTGTTATTGCCTTGATATCCATAACCCAAAGAAAGTTTGATTTTACACATTTCGTAAATCCCTGCCCGACTTTTGGCTTATATCCTATGTTACAACTACCTATTTTCATTTTTCCCCATTTTTTCTGAGATTTGTTTGCTATAAAATTAGGACATGATCCACAGCTTGATGGCAATGGTATTGGTTTTGCTTGTTTCTTTGGTAGGCGGTCTATTTTTTCTTCTAACTCTTCTATAGTAGGTAGATATTCAAAAGAGTATATAAAACTGGCAATAAGATGAAATTCTAACTTTTGTGAAGAACAACTCCATTCAACCTTCTCCATTTTTTCTAAAAAGCAAAGATAAGCCTTGTCGCGAATAGATTGTTTACGAAGTGGAAATTGAATTATTTTTGCTGTGTTCATTGCCCCCTCCTATATGAGCCAGTAGCCCATTGAGCCCATGCCTCCTTTGCCGCCAGCAGAATAGCAATGCAAGGATTATCATCTGCGCCTTGGCCGTGGATGAAAGGATCGATTTTGTGGAACTGAGCAATGGATATAGTTATACCCTTATGGGCCTGCCAGTTCAGATTGAGATTAAACCCATCAGATCCATCTGGTAAGGCCTCACGCATCTTTCTGATGACCATCCATATCTGGCCGGTGGATTCATCATCAGGTCGCCACTGGTCTTCAAACATAACACACTGGCAGTGCCCAATTTTTTCAGTGGCAACCCACCATTGTCCATGTTGTAAGAACCCCCCCATTAAATCTTCAGCACTCCAGTGCCTAAGTTCCAAAATCTTTGGATTGGTCATTTTACTCTCCATTTTGGTTAAAAACTAAAAAAGTTTAAAAGTTACAAACCCCGATATCTTATTAGCGGGCCATAGCCAAGACTTTTGTACTGATGAATACAAATATACCAAGTAGTACACACCATCCGTACAACTTAATCTGATGGCGCTTATGAAGTTCTTTCATTTATAAGCTCTCTACCCTCAAAACCCGCCGCTGACCAATCCAGTGAAAGTTGATTTTGCCATCGACGGTGTAAAATATTAACATAAATGGTCCACGGTAAGGATTGCGTCTCTCGGGTTCATCACACATTGGATTCATACAGAGAAAGTCGGTGTTGGGATCAGTAGCGATCTTTTCCACATAGGCAGTCTGAAAATCAGTCCTGCCAGACGATGGGCCAAAGTTTGATAATTCGTGGTTGTTACCGATTTTGATTAGCATTTGATTAGTCCTTATACAAGTCTTTGTTGAATAGCGCATACCAGAAAGCAGCGATCCAAACCCGGGTAGTAGGAAATAACCAAGGTAGAAACACAGGTGGAAATGGGATGCCTTCAGAATGGCACATAAATGGATCGAACCGATAATCTTTGACCCTTTCCAAATAAGTGGGTTGACGAAAGCGTTCTGGATGGATGATGGTTTTAGCAAGATTAGGCATAAATTTATCCTCCTATATATCTATATTATAGTAAAAATCTCCTAAAATAAAGGATTATTTATATACTAAAAATAATTTTTATATTGGTTATTTCATAGTAAACCACTATAGTATAATTTTTATTCTTTGAATTATTTTATTCTTACATTATAATAATTTTATGGTTGAGCGCATTCCATATATAGATAATAATTTAATAAAGCGAGGCAGAGAACGCCCTAAGGGGAGCAAGAATAGCCCTGGCCATAAGGCGGGTAGGCCAAGCAATGGGAAATCACAGCATAACCTATCTATTAAACCCATCGTAGAACCTAATGTAACAGCCGCTACTAAGAGTTCTCTTCCGATTAGGGTAAAGGAGCCACCCCAGACTATAAACTTGAATACAACGAGTCATACCAAGCCGGTTAGGCTACCTTATATAGAATGCACTGACGGTCACAATTACCCTCCTGTATTAGACTTGACTCTACCTTCTAATGGAAACGGTAAACCAAAGCCTACGAATCCGATTCCTCCTAATGTGGCCCGTTCGGTAATACAGTCTGGTTTGAATGAGGAGTTGATCACCCCAGAGCAGATCATTAAAGAAGTGATGAAGATAGCAACCTCTGATATTAGGCTACTCCCCGGTTGCCCTAAGGGGATTCCGGATGATATAGCGGCGGCCATATCGTCTATTGCTTTAAATCCTCTTGTATATGAAGGAAAACCGATTCTAGGTCCAGACGGAAAAGTTCTTTGTCAAGTAAGATATAATCTCTGGAGTAAATCTTCTGCCCACGACCAGCTTATGAAATGGGCCGGGCTATATTCACAAGACAATGCTCAGACCAAGCCCAGTATAAATCTACAGCAGAATATCCAGGTCAACCAAGTCAATCTTAAGGATTTCTCCAAGGAAGAGCTTTTAGCCTTGTATAAGCTGGGAATATTGAAAAGTCAGAGCGAAGAGATGCTGCTCTTACCAGAAAAAAGTTCATGTGATTGAGTTGATTCATACTATAATATAAGTGAATGGAGGAGGCGGGTGAGTAAGACGGTTGTACAAGATCACGCATTACTCGCTAACTTCGCCCCGGTGATACACCCGTGTAGAGTGGGCCTTCTCTGTCACCCGGGCTGGTGGAGGGCTGCTGAGATTGCCGACTACTATTGATTTCGTCGGCCAGTATGCAGCCCCTCTCGCTCCCGCTGGCGAGGAAGAGTGCAGCGGTGACTCGGCTGTGGCCACCGAGGTCGTTAGACAGAGAGTAAGGCTCAATGTTTCGGTGGCATCTGCTTCAAGGAGGAACTAGATTGAGTAACCCTAATGGAACGCCGCGGCACTGGAGTGCCAAAGGCCCAGATGCCCAGACACTGGTGAGCTTTTGGCAAGGGAAATCCTCCTAAGGCCCGCCGGGAGCCTAATGAAATCCCGGCCTTGATTTTTTAATTAGCTTGCAAGTAGGCATAGATATGGCGGTGAAGATTCCACGAGAGCAGATAGCCAGTTCGATTTCAGACCCCTGTCTTCAATCACTGACTTTTAAAGAAGTGCTTTCGTGTTTTAAAAAAGCAAACAAAGTACTTGGTAAAAACGGCGATGTTGATATTGAGGTTTGGATAGAAAACAAAATGTATAGAATTGTGAGGGTAGGACAATTTAGTTTTGTTCCCACAGTTACCTTAACATTGGTCGATAAACCAGAATTTGAATTATAATCAGGGGGTGTAATGGTTTCGACGGTGGCAGGAAATCATAGTTGCGTTCCGGGGCCAACTTCCGTTAATGTTGGACATGGCACACTTGCCGACTCTTACTACCAACTGAAAGCGGCTTAAGGCACGCTTTCCGTTCGTACTGATGATTTCAGATAGTCAGATGCGGGCGTCAAACCTAATCTGGATAGGAGATATGATGTTGCTGCATCGTCATTATCCGAAGTTTAGCGCAGCTGGTCTGGCAGGAGTTGATCTCAGAGCAATATTGCCGGGCGAGACGGAGTCTGAGATTATGAATGTAGATGCTATGGTAGAATGTTCTCCGGACCCGGGTTCGACTCCCGGCACCTCCACCAATTTTTAAGGGAATTATATACTTGATTCCCTAAATGAAAGGAGTAATGGAATGAATCCATGGTGGCTTTTGTTGATTGTTCCAGGGATAAGTATTTTTGTGTTTTTACTCGTAGCTTTGTTGGCATCGGCATCTTGTGGGAGTTGTCGAGAAGCTATGCAGTACCGAGAATCGTTAATAGATAAAAAAGGATTTGAAGCCGGCTTCAAAGAAGGAATATCAAGTCTCTCTAAGGTAGGATGATCGTCACTGAATTTTGCCACTCATCTGGCCGTTTCACCTGGACTTGTCGGGAATGGAGTTGTTGTGGTCATCTTTGGCAACTCCTTCTTTCTCGCAATTTTCCTGATCGATATTTTTGGGATCCAATCTGTTCAACTTGTGGTTCAAAGGCAAATAGTAGAGCTCAAAGTTATAGAGGTTAATCTTGAGTGAAATCATCAAACCAGAGATCATTGCCAAGGCCTTCTTCATGGGCACTCAAGTCGGCATATTGGTTAAGACTGCAGGTTGGTGGAACTATTATGGAATGGTGCCACTTATGGATGACCCCAGGACAAGACAGATAATTCAGAGACAAGCAGGGTTAAAAACATGAATAGCGGAATCATCATCTGGTTCGAAATCATCTCTGATGAAGATTTGGTTGAGATGTACAAAACTAAGTCGTTACTACAGATGGACAAAATCCTTGGAGTGAGTTACCAGACTATCGGTCGAAAACTGAAAAGTCTTGGCGTCACCCTGAGAGGACGAGGAGGACCAAATCATATTAAACCTTAATCAACAGAGGGCTGGCACCCATAAAATGCCAGAGTGATCAAGGCGATCTTATGTCTCTTGCTGTTAATCTCTTATCCAGTGACTGCCGCCAGCCCACTCCCAGTAAGGGAAGTGACTATGCAGTCCTGGCTCCGTTATGTCAAAACTTGCTCAGACAAGTATGGGATTGACCCAAACTTTGCCTTGGCGGTGGCAGAGACGGAATCTTCCAATAAGGAGGTACGATTCAGATTTGGTAAAATGGGCAAAGGAACTTACTACGGACCATTCGGCATCCATAAATGTTTCCTTAACAAATGGGCAATTAATGATCCGATGGTTAATACGGAGGTGGGAATTAGAGCACTTGCTCGGTATAAGGATCAAAAGAAATCCCTTAAGAAGTACAACGCCTCCTTCAACGAAGGATACTGGAAGCGGATAAAGCAGTTGGAACGCCAGAACCGGATGGCTAAGGTCTTTAAGGAGAGCCAAGTGCTGATAGTTGATGGAAACAATTGTGCGTATAGAGAAGGAATTTCTAAAGCAGGCCTCTCCTATAATGGCAAGCCAACAGGTGCTATTTTAGGATTTCTGAGACAACTCAGATCTCTACTGGAGATTTATCCGGGCGAAGTTGCCGTTTGCTGGGATTCCAGACGTTCGCTTCGTAGGGAGTTTCACTCAGAGTACAAGGCGAATCGTAGGAACGGTGGAGAAGTTCCTGAACAGATCCAAGATGTATTCACTCAGATCGAAGATCTCCGAGATCACATTCTTCCTAGAATAGGCTATCCAAACCAGCATATTCAGGACGGCTACGAAGCCGATGATCTGGTGGCGGTCCTATGTCAGAGACCAATCGACGCTTATCGAGTAATCATCTCTTCTGATAACGACCTGTTCCAATGCCTGGGCCCGTCCGTCTTCATGCATAACGTCTCCACTAAGAAAAAGTATACCTACAAAGACTTCCAGGAAGAATACGGGGTTACCCCCAGGCAATGGCCGGATGTTAAGGCCATAGCAGGTGACGCAGGGGATAATGTGATTGGTGTGCCTGGAGTAGGACCTAAGACGGCTGTCAAGTACCTGAGCCCGCCTGACGCTAAAGGAAAGACGGTGTCCGATAAAGTGTCGCGTCGGATTGAAGAACACCGCGCAATCATCGTTAGAAACACTCGCCTTGTCAAGTTACCTTGGGAAGGCTGTGATCCCGGAGAGGTTCAGAAATCGCAGTTCAACGAACGGGAATACATTCGGGTCTGTAATGAGTATGGGTTGAATTCTTTGCTGAGGTGATAGAGTTGAATAGAAAAGAACATCTTCGTATAGATCAGCTTAGTGAGATTATTCAGAGAAGTCGAAGACAAATATATCGGACTATGGAGCGAGTTGATGTTAGAGGGAATACTTACTTTAGGGTACCACAAGAAGTGAGAGAAATGGATCCGAACGATCGGCTGATGAAAACCAAAGAAGTCTCAATTCTCTTCTCTATTCATCAGACAACAGCAATTCGGTGGTTTAATGAAGGGAAATTAAGGGGAGTTAAACTCGGCGAAGGGAACAGTTGTATTCGGATTTTTAAGAGTAGTGTAGATAAATTATTGAAAGAATCAGACAATGTCTGAACTAGATAAACATCTTCGTGCAGTAGAGGCTGTACAATATCCTACCTCCATAATTCGTGAGCTGTGCAATCGAGATTTTTATTTCTTCCTAAAGTACTTTTGGCAGTCAATATGTCACGATACATTTCTTTCCAACTGGCACATTGAGTATCTCTGTAGTACTCTTCAAAAGAAAGCCGAACGAGTAGCAAATCGCCTACCTAATGATTTTGATTTGGTTATCAACGTACCTCCGGGGACGTCGAAAACAATGACCTGTAACGTCATGTTCCCGGTCTGGTGCTGGACGAAATGGTACTGGATGCGATTCCTGACATTTGGTTACAACCAGGAGCTTTCCTTAGAAGCAGCAGATAATTCTAGAAACCTGCTTGTCTCACAGATGTTTCAGGAAGTCTATCCCGAACTGATAATGAAGCGAGGCAAAGAAGGTGTAACCAATTTCAGAATAGTTAAGATTGAGGATGACGGTACTATTAGGTTGGGAGGAGGTAGGTTTAGCTCCTCTATCTCTGGCACTGGCACCGGTTTCCATGGCGATCTGATTATCATAGATGATCCACTAAATCCAAAACAGGCCGCATCGACTGTTGAGCTCAAAAACAGTATTGACTGGCTCGACCAAACCCTCCCTACGCGTAAGACAAATAAAGAAGTTACTCCTACGATCCTAATTATGCAGAGGCTACATGAAGGAGATCCATCTGGCCATCTGTTAGCCAAGAAGAAAACTAAAGTCAAGCATATCTGTCTGCCTGGTGAGATCAATACCTCTCAGTATGCAGACAAAGTAAGACCAATAGAGTTGGTTAGCAAATATGTGAACGGCCTCCTTGATCCTATTAGACTTCCTCAGTCTGTTTTAATAGGAATGGAAGAGAGTTTAGGGCAGTATGGTTACGCTGCCCAGTTCGGTCAGTCCCCCACTCCTCCTGCTGGTGGGATGTTTCGTGTAGATCGTTTTGTGATGGTTGAATCTATGCCGTCTCCATCTACCATAATTCAGACAGTTCGGTCTTGGGATAAAGCGGGAACGAAAGACGGCACAGGGGCCTTTACTGTCGGTACCAAGATTCACAAACTGGCCAGTGGTAAGTATCTTATATCGGATGTTGTTAGAGGGCGATGGTCAGCAGAGGTCAGAGAGCAGATCATCAGATCAACTGCCGAAGCAGATGGCCCTGGAGTAGAGATAGTTCACGAACAGGAACCAGGATCAGGTGGTAAGGATAGTGCTCAAGCTACAACCAGAAATCTGGCTGGCTATTCTGTCACGGCCGAACGACCTATTGGGAACAAGATTGCCAGGGCCGATACTTTGAGTGTGCAGGTTAATATGGGGAACGTGATGTTGTTAAAGGGTTCTTGGAATTATGAATTCATAGAGGAGTTTCGATATTTTCCTTTCAGTAAGTTCATGGACCAGGTCGATTCTGCTTCGATGGGATTCACTAAGTTGGCTCAAAAGAAACAGGTGTTAGTTTTAGGGAGGGCCTAAATATTTTGATGAAAACCAGATTGAATCTGTGAAATTTTACTATAATATAAGTAGAAGCCAGGGGGGCTGAAGAAAACCATCATAATAAAGCGAGCCATGGACTGAAAGAAAACCATAGCGAAGAAGCGAGTCATTGAAAGCAAGAAACCCACAAACGTTAAGCGAGCCATGTATGCTAAGAAAACCAAAGATCATAAGCGGGCCATCAATACCAAGAAGACCAAACAACGTAAGCGTAATTCCTAATCAAAAGGAGAACCTGAAAGATGAGAACAAGCAAAATCAAATTGGAAGATTTGGTATTCGATGAAAACCTGATCTCCCTGCGGAAAATCAATGACCAGATTGTTGGCCAGTATCGTCAGGCTTATCGAGCTGGTGCCAAAATGCCTCCGATCATCATCGAGAGGAAAACTAACCGGATCGTCAGTGGCAATCATCGGGTCAAGGCTATGCTCAAGGAATATGAGTCTGACCATGAAATTGGCGTTATCGTCAAGGAATATGCCAGTGAGAAAGCTCTGCTGCTGGATGCAGTCAAAGAAAACTCTGAGCACGGCTATCCTCTGGACGGCATCTCCCGTAAGGGTTTGGCTTGTGCCCTGCGTAATCATGGTGCCTCCCCGGATGAAATGTCGGCAGCCTTTTCGGTCTCCTATACCAAGATCGAAACCTGGTTTGAGGGGACGGCAGATGTTATGAATGTCGTCACCATCGGAAAAGATGTGCATCGGGTGACGTTGGTGGAGAGAGCTACTGCTCATGTTTCTCCTCCGGGCACCGTAGCAATGCCTGTCAAACGTCACTTTCCTTTGGGGAGAACGGTTACTGCTCCTCAGTATGATGAGCACATGAAGAAAGACTTAGGGTTGCCTTTGGGGCAGCTTGCCTATCAGATTGTGCGGTGGGTCAAGAATGGCTGGATTGAACGGACGTCCCAGAATCTCGCCGCCTTGGTTGACTTGAAACAAGCTCTGGATGGGTTCTTTGCTGAAGGCGTTGCTCAGATTGGGGATGGAGTTCCCAAAGTGATTGATGGGTGAGTGAATTTTGGTCGTCTTCTCCAAGTAAACCAAAGAAGTCAAACGGGTCAAAAAACCCAAGAAAACCAACAAAAGCAAGCGAGCCAATACATATAAGAAAACCGAAGAGGATAAGTGCAACTTAACCAACCTTTAATCAAAAGGAGAACCGTAATGAGAACACAAGATCAGATCGCATTAAGGATGTACGTCAGAGCCAGGGAAGATTTTCAGGACATGCGCAAACGAATGGATAACCGTCTTGGCCAAAAGGCAGATGGCAAAGCGCAGAACCTCAAGCAAGATCGGGTATTCAGCCAGGAAGACGCAAACAATTTCGGCATCATTTCTATGGAGGCCCGCCGCAACGAAAAATCTGTGGAAAAGATGCTCAAGCAAGTACTGAAGCGTTTCCCCATCTATACCAAATGGCTGTTGAATGTCAAGGGTGTAGGCGAAGTCATGGCCGGCCACATCTTGGGTGATTTCGACATCACCGTTGCCACCACGGTTTCCAAGATGTGGCAATATTCTGGTCTTAACCCCGGTTTGGTTCGGGGCAAAGTTCGGATCGAGGCTGCCAAATACAAACCTGAAATGGGTCAGATAGCTTCTATCATATCTGATGAAGATGGCAAACCCAAGGATTACATCTATCAGAGCAATGATCTGGTTAGGGGAGATAAGGCCACACCGGGCTATGTTCTGCCTTATAACAAGGCTTTACGCACTGCCTTGGTAGGTATCCTGGCCTCTGGATTTGTCAAGTGTCAATCATCCTACGCCATGGATTACTACTATCCTTACAAAGCCCGTCTGGAGCAGGAGTTCAATGGCGTGGCCAGCATCGGCAACAAAGATGAAGGCAAAGCGTGGAAGGATGTCAGTAAGGGTCATCGTGACAATGCTGCCAAGCGCTACATGATCAAGATGTTTCTGAAAGACCTGTATGTGGCATGGCGTACTATGGAAGGGTTGGTTGTCAGGCCGCCTTATGCGGAAGAGTTTCTGGGTAAGGTACATTCTGAGTAAGTAAGTGAGCCAAAAAACTCAAGTAAATCAATGCTGAGAAGCGAGTCAGAACCTGTAAGTAAACCACTGTTGCAAAGCGAGTCATCAAATTCAAGTAAACCAGGGATTGCAAACGAACCATACCCTTAAAGTAAAACCATAAAAGGGAAGTGAGTCATATACCTTAAGAAAAACCATGTCATATAAGCGGACCACGGTCGTAAAGAAACCCAACATGGAAAAGTTGGCCAGGTTCTCCAAGGAATCCGAGTTATGAAGCGAGTCGTGCGTTACAAGGAAACCACATTAAGGCAGCGAGCCATAATGATAAAGAACGCCAATTAGGCAAAGCGGGTCAAAGAGTTTAAACAAATCATGTTTGATAAGCGGGAGCGCGTAAAACCCTGAGGCGAATTAAGTCGCTTTGGGGTTTTATTTTTTATTCTTTGTCTTTTCTTTCCTTTATTATATAATTGAATTTAAGATGATATGCCTTATCTGTAAACGACCAGAATGCTGGGCGGAATACAAGGAGAGTTGTCGGCGTGGGTGAGATTAATTTCCACACCCAACAATCCTCCAATGAGGAACAAAACAATGACGACTAAATCAAAAGTCACCCCGATAAAACCGAATGCTGATTTCAGCGCCATCCAGGTTATGAGCACCATGCTCTCCAGGGCAATGCTCTCGGCACAACTTGGAATGAGTTACGGGACGAATCGCGATCTTTATCAAGCTCTTGGCTATGATAAGGACATAACATATAACCAGTACGTGAGCCAATATAGCCGCCAAGATATCGCCAGGGCTGTCATCGACCGACCGGTATCAGCCACTTGGCAAGGCGGGTTTGAACTGATTGAAGCAAATGACGAGAAAGACACTAAGTTGGAAAATGCCTGGTATGACCTATATGATAAACTAAAACTCCGTTCCAAATTGGCCCAACTGGACCGTCTTACTGGCCTTGGTACCTACGGAGTTCTACTCCTTGGTCTATCTGATGCCAAGACCATTCAGGACTTCGCCCAACCAGTACAGGGAGTCAAACACGATCTACTCTACGTCAAACCCTTTGGCGGCATGGCCACTCAAGGTAGTGCCCGGATTCAAACCTACGTAACAGGCCCTTCTGATCCACGTTATGGCCAACCTCTTATCTATTCCATTACCATTAACAATCTGAGTACCGGCTCCAGCGAAATCCTCCAGGTTCATTACAGTAGAGTCATTCATGTGGCAGATGGTCTAATGGAATCTGAGATTGAAGGTACACCTCGCCTTATGTGCGTATGGAATCGTCTGATGGATTTGGAAAAGATAGTCGGCGGTTCGGCTGAGATGTTTTGGCGTGGCGCTCGTCCCGGCTATACCGGTGCCATTGACAAAGAGTTCCAAGTCACTCCAGAAGCCAAAGCGGACTTGCAGGCTCAGTTGGATGAATATGAACACAACTTACGACGCTTCCTTACCACCCAGGGGGTTGATATCAAGTCCCTCCAATCTCAGGTTGAAAATCCAACTGCCCATGTTGATGTCTGTATCCAGATGATCAGTGCTGTTACAGGTATTCCCAAGCGGGTGTTGACTGGGAGTGAGAGAGGGGAGCTTGCCAGTACGCAAGATCAATCGTCATGGTTCAATCTCATTGACGGCCGTAGAGGAGAGTTTGCAGAGCCGATGATAATCAGACCATTCATTGATCGTTGCATTGAACTCCAGATACTGCCGCCCCCAGTTAAAGAATATTCTATCCAATGGCCAGATTTAAGATCTCCCAGTGATAAGGACAAAGCCGACATTGGGTCTGTCAGATCAACTGCTATCAAAAACTATGCCTCAACTCCAGCTGCTGAATTGGTAGTGCCCAAGAAATCATTCTATCGAATCTGCCTCGGGCTGGATGACGATGAGGTCAGCTTGATCGAAGAAGAGCTCCAGGCGGCATTGGGATCTGAGGTTAACGCTCCTGAGATGCAGCCTGGGGGGGGAGTGGTTGTGCCTCCCCCGGTTCCTGCTGTGGTGCCGCCGGCGAATCAACCTCCCATTCCACCCGCGGGCAAATAAATGAGGTATAGCCCCCTCATTAAACTATGTCTACAACCAATTGTAACGCTGGTTACTGCGAGTTTCTTATAGGCTTGGCCTCTTTTAAGGGGTAAGATAAAAAGGAGTAGTTTTAGGGTGTCAGTGCCGGCTAAAAAATCTAGAAAACCAGGTTATGTTATCTATGGTGGCCAAGGCTCCGGCAACTTTGGCCATGCCGGTAGACCTACCCAAGCTAACCTAACCCAGTCTGATACCTCTACTCTCCTACTCGTACCATCTATCAATATCTATGCTAAACTGGCCCGTGTGGACCCCACCCGCACATTAGTCCTCCGTAATAACTTCGTTGCTCAGATGACGGCCCGTTTTAGAAAACTCAAAGCCATTATACAGAAAGCTGTCGTTGATGACGATTGCTTTGGTATCGCCAAGCCTGAATCACAAGGAAGAAGGATTGTGGTGCAGGCTGATCTCACCACCCGGGGTGGCAGATCATTCGACTTTCCTACCTCACAAGAGAAATCAGCCGCCTTCCTGGAGTGGCTCCGAACCCAGGAACAAGCTGGAATATTAGAAACAGTAAGAATCCCCCAGGTAGGCACTGGTATAGAAAGTGCCTGGACCGACGTTTTCATAAAAGATAGTTACCAGCGCGGTGTCCAACGAGCCAGAGACGAACTCCTCCGCGGAGGTTATGCTGTTCCATCTATGGAAGTTACTGGAGGGATATCCGCGAGCATGATGCAACCCATGCATATAAATCGCCTCGGCGTCGCATTTTCACGCACCTTCGATGGACTCAAAGGTATAACGAGCGCGATGGATACTCAAATCAGTCACGTCCTCACCAAGGGCTTGGCAGATGGAGACGGCCAGGCTACTATTGCCAAGAAACTCCTCGCCACCATCGACGGAAACAACGCCGGTACGTTGGGGATAACGGATTCACTTGGACGCTTTATCCCGGCGGAGCGTCGGGCCGCTATGCTGGCTAGGACAGAGGTCATACGAGCCCATGCGCAAGGCACACTCCAGGAATTTAAGAACTGGGGTGTTGCTGGAGTTGATGTATTGGCTGAGTGGGTAACTGCTGGCTTCAATGTATGTCCCGAGTGTCAAGAACTGGCTGAAAAAGGACCATACAAGATTGAAGAAGCGTGGGATATGCTGCCAGCACATCCCCATTGCTTTATTAGCCCTATGATTCCGATTTATACATCAACTGGTTGGAGACCAATTGGTACAGTTCAAGTTGGGGATATGGTTCTTACTCATAAAGGGAGATTCAAGAGAGTATATGGTCTGCCGAGGACTTTGAAACAAACACCAGAAGTTGTTCATTTTAGTCTTCGAGGTTTTGATAACGATGGTGTGACAATGACAACAAACCATCCAGTGTTGGTTTCGAATAAATTGTTGCCTCCGCATTGGAAAGAAGCTGGAAAATGTACTCTTGAAGATAGGATAGTTTTATTTGCGAGTAGATGTAAAAGATGCGATAAAAAAATCCCTTGGTTTAGAACTTATTGTTCTGGGAGCTGTTGTAGTTCTGACAATGCAGAAAGGCAATGGGCTGATCCTGCTCATAGAGAAAATGTTAGTAAAAAGAACAGAGAAGCTAATTTGAGACAATATGCTTCTGGCGAGAGAGACAGATTTGCCACGAAGAAAGCCAACGAAAAAATTCGGAAAATGATTAAAGATGGAACTTGGGGAACTTGGATGTGTGATGATTTCTTTAAGAAGGTTTTCCAAGTTACCAATACTCCAGAACAAATAGCTGTCAACTCTGAGAGAATGAAGAAAAAAAATCCAATGCATGACCCCGCTATTGTTGCGAAAGCGACAGCTTCTCTTATTAAAACTCTTGAGTTGCATCCAGAGAAAAGATTGAATGCAAGAATGGCCAAGCATCGCAAAAGCAATAAGATGACAGGCATTGAACAACTAATGGCTCAGCTTCTTGATCGTCTTGGAATCGAATATATTTTTCAATATCCAATTTTGAGATATGATGTTGATTTTGCTATACCAACTCTGAAGATTGCAATCGAGTGCGATGGTGAATACTGGCATCAAGATAAACAGAAGGATTTGATCAGACAAAAGAGGATTGAAGCAGAAGGTTGGTTTGTATTAAGATATACTGAAACAAAGATTAATCAGTGCTTTGATGAAATTGAAGACGAAGTTGTGAGAGTTTTAGCTAATCATAATGGTGATTATGAATTTGTTGGTCACCCTATCAAGAAAATTGAAAGAAGAACAGTTACAAAGCCATTGACTTTATATAATCTTGCTGTTGAGGAAGATGAATCATATATAGCAAGGGGATTAGTGGTTCACAATTGCCGCTGTGCCTGGCTGGCAAAACCAATAGATGGCAAGGAGAAGACCCCAGTTGAGGTGGCGCCGGAAGATATAGTCAGTATCATTTCTCCAGAAGATTCAGTTTTTGATAGCATTGCCAACAACTATCTCGAGTCTCCATCATCTATACAAGGCAGAGATAGAACCCTCGAAGGTCTGGCCGAAACTCAAGGATTTACTCAGCTTCCTAAAGTAGTCTCTGGACAGGAATTTGAAGATATAGTTCAGCAGCAAGGAATGAAGGAACTTTTTCGCGGGGTTCAGAACAGTAATATCGCTAATATGTTTGCTACCGGTGACTATTATGGTGCAACCGGAGCCTTTGGAAGCGGTACATACGCTGCTATGGAGCAGGATTTGGCCAAGTTGTATATGGCCGGGGATAATGCAGTATTAATGAGAATGGGCCTACCAGCAGATGTCAAGATTGGTAAGTATGCTGATGTCCTTGCAAGTATGAAGCAAGATACAACTTTTGAAAAGGCTGGCAGTAAGGTATTTATGCAAGGATTTAAAGAAAACAGTGAGTTCCTGGTAGAAAAAGGCAAGGTCATTGAATCTGTTACGAAGGATGTAGGTAGATGGGCGGTGGTTAATGGTTATGATGCTATCCAAGCCCCAGATCAGATGATTATATTGAATCGCAGTAAGGTATTGGTCAGCAATGATCTTCTTTCTAGGGAAGGAAAAGTTATTAGATTGCTCCCCGAAACCCCAGCCGCTGGTGTGGTGAAGTGGAAGCCGGTTATGAGCAAGGCAGAGGCAGAGAAGTTTATTGAAGGTAGTAAGTATACAGAGGACGTTTATCATGTGACTTATGAGCAGAATGCGAAAGCAATTATGAATGAAGGTTTTGATTTAGAAAAGAAAGGTTTCGGAAGAGTTTTTGGTGAAGGTGTTTATGCTGGAATGGATTTAGAAACAAAGAGTATTTATAGAATAATGGCAGGAGGATTAAAAACTGAGAGCTTAACTCTAAAAGTTAAAGTAGATAATCCATTATTTTTAAGCGGTAGTAAGATGTATGGAATAGATAAGACTAATATTTATGAAGACATAGTAAATAAGAAACATCAGTTTATGAAAGAGATTAATAAGAATGATATTAAATTAAGTAACCAGGCAGATATAAAATTTCCTGGAAATCCAAGTGGAAAAAGACAATGGCTAAATGAGAATGGTTTTGTAGGATATAGCGAATTGGATTCAAAAGCATTTACTATGGCAGTTAAAGATTTCGGATATGATTCGATAATAATAGAAGAAAAAGGCGGGCCAACTAAAATACTAGGTGGAAATCAAATTATTACTTTTGATCCTAAAAAGGTTGTGGTGATAAAATGAAAGGCTGCCTTACTTGTCAATACTTTGAATGGAAGGACGAAGTTTTTCCAATATGTCAAGCCTTCCCAAACGGAATTCCAGTTGTCTTTACCTCTGGCCAATTCCTGCACGACAAAGTAGTTGAAGGTCAAGTAGGAGATTTCGTCTGGACTAAAAAGGAACTAACCAATGCTAGCTGAACCCAAATGCTATACCAGAAAATGCAAACATTTCCTGGGTGTCAAGTGGTACGGCGATGAGGAATCATCTGAGAACAATTACTGCGAAGCGTTCCCAGATGGCATCCCTCAGGAAATCGCTTACGGTACAAACCAGCATCTGAAACCTTTGCCAGATCAGGGCAATGACATTGTGTACGAGAAAGAGCAGCCGCTGAGATGACTACTAAAACTTTCATTGATGAACACCACCAGGACATGGTGGACAACAAACGCTGGGGTCAGCTCATCATTGTATATCAGAATGGTAAGCCTGTGGTGGTCAAGAAGGAAGAGACTCTGAAGCCCCCTAAGGAGAATGGAAATGGAAAATGAAATCACCATCCAGCAATTCATAGACGCTAAGAAAGAATTGGAAGTCAACTTGGGCCTGGTTATTCAAGGGGTCGTCTCTGAATTTGAGATCAAAACTGGTTATACTCCTGGTTCAATTAAGGTGGATATGGTCGATACAACTTGTATGGGAGATGGCAGAACCCATTATGTGGTTGGAGAAATTCATACAGATTTTAATATTTAATCACGAAATCGTTAAAGGGATAAATTTTATTCTTTGATTTATCAAATCCATACATTATAATAAATGATATATAATTAATTTTGGCATCGGAACAACCGGGCCATCTTCCCATAACAGGGTTGGTGGCCTTTTTATTTGGAGATAAAGTGATCAGTGTCAGCCCAGAAACATGCAGGTTTGATGACATGCTTTGTACCGAGTGTCCGAGCCGGACTTTTTGTGAGCCTCTTGATCCAATGTTGGCCTTGCAAGTGGTACAAGAAGATAAACCCAAACATCGTAGAATGCCAGCCTGGCTTAAAGACGCTTCGGCATCGGTCAAGCGGTCATATGGTTTTTGAGGAGAGATAAAGATGCCCTTTACTCTGAAAGATGTGGAGAAACATAATAAAGGACTGGATGACAAGAAAAAAGCCCAGTGGGTGCAGGTAGCCAATTCAGTCTACGCTAAGTGCATCAAAGATGGCGGTGATGATAAGGCCTGCGCCCCGAAGGCCATACAGCAGGCCAATGGCGTTGTGGCCACCCATTCAGACATGAAACATCAATCCGTAGGTGCTTACAACTACGAGATTAGGGAAGAGACCCATCAAGGTAAGAAATATATGGTGGTTCCGGTCGTCATGATGACCAGCGACGTCCACTCGGGTAGCCATGGTCCTCTTCTTCACCTGGCAGAGGATCTCGGCAAGTTCCCCGCCTCCTGGGATGGCATTCCAATCTCGATTCAGCACCCGCAAGAAAATGGCAACATTGTCTCTGCCAATCAACCTCATATTATTGACAATCAAGTAGTAGGCAAAGTTTTTAACACTCGCATGGATGAAGGCAAGCTTCGTGCAGAAGCCTGGATTGACCAAGACGCCATCCAGCGTATCTCCCCAGAGGCCTTCAAATACATCCAGGAGGGCAAGCCTCTTGATGTATCTGTTGGGGTGTTCACCGAGGATGAATATTCCACTGGTGATTACAATGGCAAACACTACGAAGGGATTGCCAGGAACCATCGACCAGACCACCTGGCTCTCTTGCCTGGCGGAACGGGTGCATGCTCGTGGGCCACGGGTTGTGGGATAAGGGCCAATGCTTCGGAAGGAGATAAGATGCAGACAAACATAGGTCGCTTGAAATATGATGGTACTGAATCCACCGCCTGGTCTGGGCCAACCCTGACTGACTTTGGTATGGAAGGTCGTTGGCAGGATTTGACTGATTCCGATCGGGCCAAGGTGGCTGCCCATTATCTTATCGGCACTTCCCAGACTGGTTCTTTCTCAGACTTGAAACTGCCTGTTGTCAATCCGAAGACAGGAAAGTTGAATGAGTTCGCCTTACGGGCAGTCATTAGTGGTCGAGGTTCTGCCATTACAGGAGTCAATCCCAAGGAAAAGATGGCAGCCCAGCGGATGGCCTATCAATTACTCAACGATGAGTTTGGTGCTGCTCTTGCGGTGCCGACGAATATGGAGGCCTACGACCTTTTTAATGAGCAGACGTTGAAAGCGTTGGCTCTTCTTGGGATTAATGTCTCAGTCAATCAAATGAGTTTCGATGACATCTCTGAGAGCATCCAAACGAAGATTGATGAGATGAATACTGCCACCAAAATTTACTATCTCAAGGAAGCTTTTCCTGACTATTTCATCTATTGTCTACGATCTGCTCAAGATGGACTGGTTAGTATTGGGCCGAGAGTGGACGAAATGGATGGAGAACTTTTCAAACAAGGTTACAAAGTCGCTGCTGATGGAATAACAATCGAATTCACCGGCGTGGCACAACCCGTCGTGAAGAAAGTCGAATATATAACCCAAGAAGAACAAGGAGACTCAATTATGGCGAACAAGGATGAGAAGAAACCCTGTTGTGCCGAGAAGGTTGAGCTGCTGATTCAGTCGGAAGACACGCAGTTCACCGAGGGCGACCGGGAATGGCTGATGAGTATGGACGAAGGGCAGATTGCCAAGTTGGAGACGAATGTGACTCCGGCCGACAAAGCCAAAGCCCAGCAGATGATGCTTGACGCCCAGAAGATGATGGATGAGGCTAACACCCTTATGGGCAATCAAGCCACCACCAAGGAACAGGCCATCCAGGTGCTCAAAGAAGAGCTGGGTGACCAGACCAAATTCCTGGGCCTCTTGCCTCCCGAAACCCGCGCCACCATGGAGCACGGCCTGCGGCTCTACAAGGCCGAGCGCGAAAAGAAGATTGGTCACATTTTGGCCAATACCAACGCCGATGTGTACAGCCAGGCTCGTTTGATTGCCATGTCCGATCAGGACCTGGACGATCTGGCCCGGGCCATTAAGGCGCCGGCAAGTTACGCTCCGATGAGCTCGCAGACTCTGACCAACAACGAGGAGATCCTCCTGCCCGCCGGCGTAGTGCTGGACGGCTAACCTAAACTGAATCAAGGAGAAGGAGAATAAGAATATGTCCACCCCAAACACGATTAAGCTCAAGAAGTATCTGGATGTCGTCATCGAACGGAAGGCGGCAGCGGCCATCACTCCGGGGATGCTGATCTATCTGACCGGCACCGCTGACACGGTGGCGAAACACAACCACGACAGCGGCCCGGTTCATCCCCCGATGTTCGCCCTCGAAGATGAGCTTCAGGGAAAAACGATCTACCAGGCCTACGCCACCGGCGACCGTGTCCAGTGCTGGATTCCCCAGCGCGGGGAAGAAGTGCTGGCTCTGTTGGTCGACGGCGAGCATGTCGAGATCGGCGATCGTCTGGCCTCCAAAGGCACCGGATGGCTGAAGAAGCATGATGCTGACTCTCTCCACGAGGAAGAAGTTGTCGCCATTGCTCTTGAGCACATGGATCGTTCCACGAGTTCAGGCGCCGGCACCGATGAAGTGGCAGGCGGTCGAATCAAAGTGATGGTGGTCTAAACCACAACAAGAAAGAAAGGAGAACAAAGATATGGTACATGTCGACTTAATGACCCCAAATGGCAATCAGGGCCCGATGGCTAACGCCATTGCGCAGGCCGGCCGGTTTGACCCGTCTCGCATGCGGCCTTGGGTCGGCCCCGATGGCCGTTGCTATGTGACGGTACACACCGGTGGAGATCCCAAGAAACGGGAAAGTTATCGGAACATTCAGATCAATCGGAACGAGCTCCAGACGTATGGCACCCTGCGCCGGGACGAATGGAAGCAGCTGGACGAAGCGGTTCTGAAAATCTCCGAGATCCGCCTTGGCGGCATCCAGGATCTGATCGACTACAACCTGGTCTACAACCTTGGCAACGCCATGGGGACGACCGTGCTGGAATACCATTCCATCAGCAATGCGATGGAAGCGGTTATCAGCATGGACGGGGTAACTCGGTCTAAGGGTGACCGCCCGGTGTACAGCACCCACTACCTGCCCATCCCGATTATCCATTCGGATTTCGAGATCAACGCACGCGCCCTGGCGGCCAGTCGTTCTCTCGGCAATCCTCTGGATGTCGACTCTGTGGAACGCGGCACCCGACGGATCAATGAGAAGTTGGAATCGATGTTGTTCACCAGCACTTCCTACGCCTTCGGCGAACTGGGAGACGATGGTTACAACAGCATCTATTCCTATCTGTCTCATCCGAAACGGAATCTGTACACCCTGGGCACTTCCTGGGCTACCGACACTGGCGCCAATATCCTGGCCGATGTCATCGGCATGAAGCAGAAGTCCATCGATGCCAAACACTTTGGCCCGTGGATGTTGTATATCCCCACAGCCTATGAGACGGCGCTCGATAAGGACTATGACGCTGTCGCAGGCACCGGCCGGACTGTTCGGTCTCGTATCTTGGAAGTTGCCGGTATCAAAGGAGTTAAGGTCGTTGATACGCTCACTGCCGCCAATGTACTTCTGGTACAGATGACCAGTGATGTGGTTCGCCTGGTTCGGGGCATGGGTATCCAGACGGTGGAATGGCAGACCGAAGGCCAGTTCATCACGAAATATAAGGTACTTACAATTTCCGTACCTCAGGTACGTGCAGATCAGGACGGCAATAGCGGCATCGTTCATGCATCGTGAACCTGATCTGATTAACTCATAATATAGCTAATCATGCTATAATATGATATGAGGTTTGACAGATGACGCATCTGAATACTGGCATCTATGAGATTAGAAATACTACCAATGGTAAGCGATACGTTGGTAGTGCTATATCTTTTGATACTCGTTTCCGAGCTCATCTGAATGATCTTCGCAAAGACAAGCATCCCAACCGACACCTCCAGTTCGCCTGGAACAAGTATGGAGAAGAGTCATTTCAGATCGGTCCAATAATCATTTGTTCAGTCAAGGATTTATTGTTTTACGAACAGATAATACTGGACACTTTCTACGACTCTCTTTACAACTTAGCTCCAACTGCTGGCAGTCAGTTAGGATTCAGATTCTCTAAAGAATCAAGGCTGAAGATGTCGATAACCAGGACTGGTCAATCTATCATCTTGCCTCCTCGTACCAAGGAACATAGCCTGGCTATTTCTAAGGCTAATACTGGAAAGACCCAATCTCTCAAAACACGACAGAAAAGATCGGACAGTATGAAAGGTAAAAATCTTGGCAGGAAAGCATCTGATCAAGCAAAGAAAAATATCTCTGATGCCAAGAAAGGTTGTATTCCCTGGAACAAGGGCAAGACGGGAGTCTACTCAGCAGATACTCTTGCCAGGATATCCGTTACCTCCACCGGTCGTGTTTTCTCTCCTAAGTCCAGACAAAAGATGGCTGATTCCCGTAAGGGTAAACCGAATGGGTTTCAAGGTAAACATCATACTCCTGAAGCACTTGATAAAATAGCTGCCGCTGGAAGGAAGCAAGTTCAATCTCGCGAAACTCGTCAAAAACGCTCGGACTCAATCAAGAGGTGGCATGCAGAGAGAAAGGCTCAAACAAAGCCTGTAAGAATTCCGTACCTATAAGGATACCATATCATGACTAATCAGAGTCAGAAGTCTGAAGAAATCAAATGGATTAATCGGGGCGGCGCACTTCGCACTAAGGATGGCCGGGACATTAAGAGCGGGGAGACTTTTATGGCTTGCCCAGAAGATGTTCCGATGACATTTCGGGACGTAGTCAAACCGTTGGAACAACTCCCCGAAGAACGTCCACTTGATGTAGCACAACCTCAGTATCAAATCGTATCACGTGGCCCAGGCACCTATAATGTCATCGACGGCAATGGCAAGGTCAAGAATGAAAAGCCATTAAAACAGGCTGATGCTCAGGCATTAGTAGAGAGTCTTTCCTAACCGATGGGAGATTTTATGAATGCGACAGACTCAGCCTCAGCAAGCCTTCGGCCTTCACCTCACTCTTGACGGATATGATTGTCTAAGAGAGTCGTTGATGAATTTGGATTTGATCTACAGGTTTTTAGATACCTGTCCAGATCTGATCCAGATGACTAAGATCATGCCACCTTACGTCTTTAAGTATCAAGGCAAGGTGGAGTCCGACTGGGGCCTTTCTGGGTTTGTCCTCATAGCTGAATCTCACATCAGCATCCATACTCTTCCTGACCGAGCTTATCTGAGCCTCGATATTTTCTCTTGTAAAGAGTTTGATATCCAAGAGGCGATTTTCTATGCAGTGGATCTGTTCGGAATTGGCCGATATGAGAAAAACACTTTCGATCGAGGCTTAGAATTTCCTCGAGATCAGGAAGTTGTCACTGAGTTTTTGATGGGGCAGAGACAAAAGTTATGAAATGGACAGTGCCAAAAATGTGGGACGAAGGTGAGTGTTTTATCATTGGTGGTGGTCCATCAATTGTGAGTCAGTTTAATATTCCACAGGAAATTGTTGATCAAGTTAAATTGAATCAAACCAAGGCCAATCTTTATTCTTCATATATGAAAGTTCTTCATGATAAACATATCATAGGAGTTAACAATGTCTATATGTTAGGAGACTGGGTAGACAGCGTTTTCTTTGGTGACTGCGCTTGGTATCTTGTTCATCGGCTTAATCTTGCTAAGTTTGCTGGGTTGAAAGTGACTTGTTGTCCTCGATTTGCAGATAAGCCAGAGCAGCGCTGTGAAGGGATTAAGTATCTTGCCAAAGATGGTAAAAGATATGGAATCTCTGATAATCCAACTAAGGTGAGTTGGAATCATAACTCAGGAGCAGCAGCTATCAGTCTGGCGGTTCATTTTGGAGTTAAGAGGATTATCTTACTCGGTTTTGATATGTGTTTAGGGGATAAAGGCAGCCATTGGCACGGGTCACACGGCAACAAGAAGCCCCCTCCTTTTGCCCGACATCTGAAGGGATTTCCAGCAATTGCAGAGGATGCTAAAAAGATTGGAGTGGAGGTTCTTAATACGAGTCCGATGAGCACTATTGAGGTATTTCCTAAAGTGTCGATTAAGGAACTGTTATGAGTATGAGAAGCTACACGGCTGCGAGTACCTTACCAGTTAAGTTGCTGCAGAATGCCTTTGTGATAAATCGTATCCGTGCCGGCTACATTCCACCCCAGCATGTTCAGTTGAATCCTACGAACCGATGTAATCTCAAGTGTGATTTTTGTTCTTGTTCTGAAAGGGATAAGAAAACTGAGTTTGACTTGGAAAAACTCCTTCTCGTTATGGCTCAATTCAAAAAACTTGGTTGTCAGGCAGTCACAATTACTGGCGGAGGGGAGCCTCTTCTTTATCCTGATATCAATGTTCTTCTTAAGACGCTTAAAGATCTTCAAATTCAATCTGGGTTAGTTACAAATGGAACTCAGTTTGATAAATTAGTGAACTATAAGGACATTGTTTGGTGTCGTATTTCTTCAAGTGATGATAGAGAGCCTGTCTGGGAGGGAATTGAAGATGCAGTTCGAAAGGGTCCTAACATCGATTGGGCTTTTTCTCATGTTCTTACAAGTACCCCTGATTGGTCGCGTCTTTGTCGTTTGGTTTCTTTCGCCAACAAGAATAATTTTACTCATATACGTATCGTGGCGGATCTTTTGGATATAGACTTGGCATCGGCTCAAGTCAAACAAGCCAGAAGTCATCTTTATGTTCAAGGAGTTGATGACAGTAAAGTAATTTATCAAGACAGGGCTGAATTTGTTAAAGGGAGAAAGAAGTGTGGAATTAGTTTGCTTAAGCCAGTTGTGGGTGCTGACGGAGGAATCTATCCATGCTGCGGTGTTCAGTATGCGCAAGATCCTCCAGGTCGAGATATGGTAGAATCAATGCGTATGGGCACTCTAGACGACATTGATCGGATATGGAAAGAGCAGATAGCTTTTGACGGCTCTATATGTTCTAGGTGTTATTATGATGACTATAACTCGGCGTTGGATTTGCTTACCATGCCACTGAGCCATAAGGAGTTTATTTGATGGTCACTCCTTACTATAAACCTGAGCCTCATATTCTTGGATGGCTTAGATGTTTTACCTTGCCTTCTGATACTGTTTTGGATGTGGGGAGTGGAGATAGGCGTTATCAGGACATCGGGGCCTCTGATATTAAGAGTTTGGATATTTGGCCGGCTGCTGAACCAGACTATCTTCTCGATCTCGAAGATAAAGATTTACCAGATAAAATGTTTAGTGTGATTTTTCTTATTGATCTTTTAGAACATCTTACTGATAAACGCGGTCGTGAGATTTTAGAGCAAGCAAAGAAGAGGGCTAAAAGAGCGGTTGTTGTTTTGACTCCTCTTACATGGGACGAGAATCGTCGTCCTTATCGTTCGGCAGGGGGATTTTATCAAGGTAATCAGGCAGTTTTACATCGTAGTTTGTGGTCCTTAGCTGATTTTGATCATAACTGGACACGAGTTTGGTTGCCCTCAACGAAGAAAGGTTTTTTCGGATACTGGGTGAGACCTATGACTGATTTCGGAGTTAGTAATTTTAATATAGATTCTGGCTCTCACTTGCCAGTTCTAACAAAACTTATGGAAATATCAGAAGGTCCCGTGTTGGAGTTAGGGACAGGGTTCTACTCGACCCCTTATTTGCATTGGGCTTGTTTTCAGCAGAATCGAAAACTGGTGTCTTACGACGCCTCCCTTTTGTATTTTGAGTTAGCGAGTGGCTGTGCTCGAGACTTCCATGAAGTTTATTTTGTGAAGGACTGGAACAAGATAAATATCTCTCAACATTGGGGTATAGCACTTGTTGATCATGAGCCTATTCTTCAACGTCTTGTCGACATTCAGAGGTTAGCCAATAACTCCGACTATATAGTTCTCCACGATTCGGAAGAAAGCAACGACTACGCTTACAAGTATTCTGAAATATACTCCCTTTTTAAGTATCGGTATGATTATAATAAACGACTACCACACACAACGGTAGTTTCTAATTTTAAGGATTTATCTGAGTTAAAAGAGAGACTTGGATGAGATCATCGACTTGGGAATTATTTTTAGCCGCACTTATTGGTTATATTATCGGTAGGTGGTGGTAATGGAAATAGTTCTAATTGCTCAAGTTTGTATGTATAATGAAGTCTTGAAAGGTAATCTTGACAGATGTCTAGATAACCTGAGGCGATACTGTGATCACATTGTCATTTACGATGATGCCTCTACTGACAACAGTGTAGAAGTAGCCCTGAAATATACTCCTCATATTATCCGAGGCGAAGTTAATAATCAGATGCAAGAGTTGGCTCATAAACAAATGATACTCGAAAAGTCGCTTGAATTGGGAGCGACTCATCTCTTCTGGCTTGATTGTGATGAGGTTTTAGAGCGCGATGGTACAATGGGTGGACTCCGAGAACTCTGTGATAACTGGCCTGATGGTTTAGACGCGTATAGTTTTCGGGAACTTAACCTTTGGCGTTCACAAACATATGTACGCACTGATAGTCTTTTTTCAGTAGCCAGGTTTGTTAGATTATGGAAGGTGGTTCCGGGAATCTCCTTTACTGTTCGTGGAGGTGTTCATCTACGACTTTATCCCAAGACAATTGAAAATGTGCAAGAGGCCCCGTTCGGTGTGATCCATTATGGATTCTGGGATTACAAGAAAATGTTGGTTAAGATCGGAGCTCATCTTTTTGACTGGAAAGAACTCCAAACCTGTTCCTTAACCAACTGGATTTTGGGAGAGACTGGGTGTTCTTGTTATAGATTACCAGATAAATCGTTTCCTCCTGGGTGTTTGCCTCCTGATATTTGGGATCAGCCGCAACCTCGTCTAACAAGTGATTTACTCCCAGATCCTCCTGATGAACTCCTACCTCCTTTGATGGATAAGAGGGCCGTGGCCGAGTGGGGCCGGTTACACCATGCAAGTTATCATGGAACCTATAAAAAGACTCACACTCGTAACAGTAATATCTGGGAAGCAAAAACGATAGATTGTCTGAATAGAATTAGCTTGTTAAGATTTGATCCCAAAGGAAAGATCATCTTTGATGTTGGTTGTGGTGGCGGATGGTTCATGTTAGATTGTTTAATCAATGGTGCCAAGGAAGTTATTGGTTTTGAAATAGATTCTAAACTTATTAAACGTGCAACAAGGAGCTTCCAAAAATTAGGGGTACAAAGTAGCCTTTACTCTTTTATCGACTTGTCAGCACCCGCTCAGGCACTTCCTAAGGCAGATATAGTCTACTCTGTAGCCGTATTTATGCATATTCCATTTTGGCAGGCAGTCCGTTACTTCCAATGGATATATGAAACTCTGGTTCCGGGTGGCGAAGCGCATCTCCAGTTTAATCAAGGACATGATTTTCTTGAGACCAAGTTCTGGTGTGGTACCACTGAAGGTCGTGTTGATAGTGTTAGCACGATTCGTCTTGATCACGAACTAGAGCGAGCAGGGCTTATTATTGAATCCAAACATTTGGCAGAGGGAGAAGGGGTTCTCCCAGTTTGGCAGATGTACAGATGCATTAAGGGAGCGACATGAGAGTAGCAGTTGTTATGGCTGGATTATTGGGTTGTTATCAGGTTTCTATTGATTCCATTATGGAGAATCTTATAGTCCCTAACAATGTAGATGTTTTTGTTCTCACCTCACGTTACAATTATGTACACGTCTCATCAGAGGAGGATTTCACTCCGTATAATTTTCCTGCCTTGGTCTCTTCAGTTGATGAAGATCGCATTAAACAATGTTTTGGAAAACATCTTCGTTACTTTTCATACTCTGAAGATTTGTCTGGTTATCAAGAAGAATTAGAGAAACAGAAAGATAAGTTGAAAGAAAGATTACTTGATTTTGAAGGAGAGGATTTTTATTTTAATAGATCATCTGGAACAGTTCATAACGAAACAACATATTTAGATCAATATTTGAAATTGAAGTTTTTGATGTCTTTGGTATCTGGTTATAATCTAGTGATAAGGTTCAGGATTGACCATGTTTTAACTAAGCGTTTAGTTCTTAAACCAGTAGAAGATGACACATTGTGGTGGGGAGGACATGAAGCCTACCTTTTTTGGGGAAGCGAAGAAACTATGAAGCAGGTTTGCAACAATTTCTTGAATGAAATTGGCACATATAAGGCTCCAAGATATTTAAGGAATATTTCTGGTTTAGCATATGGTCTTGGCTCTGATAGTCAATTTCATGGATTTCTTAAAAAGGAAACCATTAATACAAATCTTTCAGGAATTAAAGTTGGTTGGAGGTTACACAAACGAGACTCAATTTGTCATATCATAGATTATGGGGTGTCTGAAGCAGAAATAAAAACTGCTGGAATTGCCCAGAAAGACTATCATATTTTTCATAAAAGTGTGGTACCTTATCATCCGACTTTTGATACTAAACAAAATATTCTTTGGTCATATATGCTGTATTGAGAAAAGGATAACAAAATGGATTATAAGCAATGGCGAGAATGGTGGGTATCGAGAGCACTCGAATACTTTACCGATAAAGTTTGGCAGTTTAGTAAGCCAAATTTAATTGAGCGTTTGGGTATAGAGAAAACTCACTGTGTTTTGGAAATAGGATTTGGTTATGGACGAGAACTCAGTCAGTTTTGTAAACTCAGTGATAATGTTTATGGATTGGAATTAACCGACTGGTCTTGTGAGAATACTTTGAAGATGCTATCTAAACGAAAGGTGACTCCCTTGCCCAGACTCAAATCCTATGATGGGAAAATCATTCCTTTTCCAACCAGTGCTTTTAATGCTATCTATTCTTGCTTTGTGATTCAGCATCTTAGTCGTCAACATGCTCTTGATCTGATTAAAGAATCCATTCGAGTTTTGGGATATCAAGGCAAGATATTATTTGAATTTTTTGGAGACCCAACATATTATAACAATGGCCAGGATGTTTTCAGCGGAGAAGATGGAGCAGGAGGCATGTTTAATAACGCCTACGTTTCTTCTGAGATTCCTGGTATCATAGAATCTTGTGGCGGTAGGTTGTTATGGTGCGAAGTTTCCTCTGTGACTCATGAATGGGGAAATCATTGGGCTTGTTTTGAAAGAGTGTCGGCGTGAGTAAAAGAACAAATATACCTAAAATCTGCCACCTATACTGGGGGAAAGATAGACCGTTGTCTTGGCTACGATGGTTGACCGCTAAGACATTTGCTTCTTTAAATCCAGATTGGCAGGTGATTGCATGGTATCCTAAACAGCCTGGGCTGCCAGGGCCTTGGAAAACTAAGGAGCATTCATATAGCTCATGGGAGGGGGAGGATTGGTTCAAACGTTTACCAGAGGCCGGACCGAATGTAGAGATTCGAGAAGCCCCTATCGGAGATTTTCCTTTATTAAGTGAGGTCCATCGCTCGGATCTCCTTAGGTGGCGTCTTCTTCATACTATGGGGGGGTTTTGGTCTGATTTTGATATCATCTATTTCCGACCCATGAAAGATTTGACACTTGATATGACTGCGGACGCTTTGCTTTGTTGGGGAGAAACAGAAGAGTTGAAGAACTGGCAAGCAATAGGCTTCTTGGCGGGAGCACCAGGATCTCCGTTATTCAAAGATATGTTTGAAGTTGGCTTTGCATTGGCCAAAGCACCGAGATTAGATTATCAAGAACTTGGAACTCATTTACTTTGTAAATTTGTCCCTCCTAAGGAAATAAGAGATACTGGATATAGAGTAGGGCAGATTCCTATGCATGCAGTTTATCCTTTTGAGACAATAAAAAGTCAAATGCCAGCACTTTGGAAAAACTATAAGATTTTAGATGTCAGAGAATCCACTATTGGAGTTCATTGGTTTGCTGGACAGGAACTTGCCGGCTTAATGGAATCTTCTTGGTCGAGCTCTGCTGATGTAGAAAAAGAAAGGAGATTAGGGGGTGTTCGGTGGGCGCTTGAGAAAACAGGGATTGTCGCCCCTTTTGTTCCCGGGATAAGAACTGAATACAGCATCATTATGCCGTATCTGGATCGGGCAACCTTGTTGCATAATAGCCTTTTAAGTTTTTCTTACTGGTATTCTGATCGTGATGATTGGGAAGTTATAATCGTTAAGGATTCAAAGTGTTCTAAAGAAGATAAGTTATCTGAAGTGGTAGCCGCATGGCGCCAGAGAGGGATAGATATTCGTATTGTAGAACAGAAAGCCGATGATTGTTATGGGCCTTCTAAGCTATTTAATCAAGGAGTGGCTGAGTGTCAAGGACAATATGTCATTCTTACCAGCCCTGAAGTTTTTCACAATTCAGATATTCTTGAGGGTCTTGATTTGGCCTTTGATGATGATCCCAATCAATATGTAGTATGTGCTTGTCAGAGCTTGGGACGAGTTAGAGTAGGAATGGAAACAGAGATAAAACGTTATAACCAACTTCGTGGACAGTTTAAAGAATGGTTTCAACATAGCATTCACCGACCTGCCAAGTATCATTTTTGTTCTGCTTTGAAAAAAGAGTTATATCTCAAGGCGGGAGGATTCGATGAGGACTACGCCCTGGGATTTTGCTTTGATGACGATGATTTTCGTGATTCAATAATTGAGGTTGGGATTACTTTATCTCAGCGAGACGACCTTCTCACTTCTCACCAGTGGCATGTTCATTGTAATGTGCCTGACAAAAAAGTTCGCTGGGATAGGAATTTGAAACTTTATGAGTCAAAGCATGGGACTTACCATTCAATTACTATGTCGTCACCACCAGCTAAGTTAGCACCAGCAATCGTACCTTCTTGTGATCGCTCAGGATCTCCAAAAGTTACTATTGTTTGTGTTCTAAAATCTGGAGGTGCCTTCACTCCAGATTATGTAACTAAACTTTATAATATGGTAGAGAGGAATACTACTCAGGCTTACGAGTTTATTTGTCTAACTGATTTTCCTAAAATTAAAGATTGTCAAATCACAAAATTGTTGAACGATTTCCCTGGATGGTGGTCCAAGATAGAACTATTTCGTCCCGGGTTGGCTTCTACTGAAAAACTAATTTACTTTGACTTAGATACTATTATCTTAGGAAACATTGATGCCTTCTTTGAATTTGGGGGCGAATTCTACGGCTTGAGGCCTTGGAATCGTGGTAATCAATTAAGAGGACAATTTGGTTCTGGGGTCATGGCTTGGAAATCAGACTCAGTAAATTTCATTTATAATGATTTTGACATTTCTCAGATTTCACCTCATTTTGGTGATCAGGCATATATTTCAAGGTCTTTAACTGATAATGGGGTTAACTATCAACCACTTCAAGATGTTGTAAGTGGAATTTATTCTTATAAACGCGAGTGTAGTCGTAAAGGCCCTCCAAGTGACGCTAGAATTATCTGTTTTCATGGTCGTCCACGAGTACATGAAGTTAACGAGTCTTGGGTACATGAGGCGTGGAGATAGTATGGTTATCCTAATCACGGGCAAGCCAGGAGCCGGTAAATCTCATTATGCCTTTTGTTTGGCCCAAGAATTAAGAGACGAAGGAAAACTTGTACGAGTATTAGATGGAGATTTAGTTCGCCAGAGCAATAATGATAATGATTATTCAGATGATGGACGGAGAAATCATTTAATGAGAATGGCGACGCTTGCTGCCAAGACTGAAGAAGCAGATGTCATAGTAATTATAGCAGCAGTATCTCCTAAAAGAGAATGGAGAGATTCTATGCGTGCCATGTGGAAAAGTTCCAGATTAGTTTACTTACCAGGAGGAACTCTCTGGGAAGGAACAGAATATATGAGGCCTCAAGATGATGAGTTCTGAGCAGTTACCGGATCCTATTCTCGTCACTGGGTGTGCCAGGAGTGGGACCTCGATGGTGGCGGGGGCGATAAATTTGTGCGGAGCTTTCGGTGGTATTATGCGGGGAGCGAATCGCGCGAATGCCAAAGGAATGTTTGAGAACGCCAAAATCGTCAACACTATTACGAAACCGTATCTAAGAGAATTAGGTTTAGATCCATTGGGTCAGTTCCCTTTGCCAGATATTAACAACCTTCCTATTCCAACAGATTGGCGTAGGAGAGTTGAACAAGTTTTCATAGATGAAGGATACCAGATTGGTTCTCTTTTCTATAAAGGAGCAAAGATGTGTTTATTTTGGCCAGTGTGGCATTATGCTTTTCCAAAATCTAAATGGGTGATCGTCAGAAGGCGCACTGGAGACATTGTTTCGTCCTGTTTACATACCGGGTTCATGCGAGCATTTCAAAATAGAAACTTTCAGAAAGCAGTTGGTGTAGATAATGAAAGAGACGGTTGGGTTTGGTGGGTCAACCAGCATCTTGCCAGATTTCGTGAGATGATTGATGAAGGGTTGAATTGTCGTATTTTATGGCCTGAACGAATGGTCGATGGTGACTACAGCCAGTTATATGATACGATAGAATGGCTCGGACTCAAGTGGAATCCAGAAGTTCTTACATTCATAGACTCTAAGCTCTGGAAAAGTCGCCAGAAGAGGTAGATGATGAACATCTTCTATGTATACTACCTAAGACGTCCCGATAAAGAAGATTCATTGTGGCCCGGAGCGAGTCAACCCTTCTATGTAGGAAAGGGCTGCAATGGAAGGATTGGAGATCACAGATGGGAAGCAGAGCTTCTTAGACATAAACCAGGTCGTAAAACTATTAAGAACTTAATTATCCATAAATTATGGAAGCAAGGGTTGAACTTCACAGAAGAGAAAATGTTTGAAAACCTTACTGAGAAAGAAGCTCACGAAATAGAAATTGAAGCTATCTCGGTATATGGTCGGATTGATCTTGGCACTGGCTGCTTAGCAAATTTGACAGATGGTGGTGAAGGCACTTCTGGTTGGATACCGTCAGAAGAGACAAAGCGAAAAATAGGAGATACAAAGAGAGGAAAAGAATCATGTTTAAAGGGTAAACATCTTACTGAGGCTCATAGAGAGAAGATTAGACAAGCCAATCTGGGAGAGAAAAGTCCACAGTTTGGAAAAACTAAAACAGATGAACACAGAAAAAAAATAGGGGATTCTCAGAGAGGAGAGAAAAGTATACATTTTGGGAAACACCATTCAGATGAACGTAAAAAAAT
>Ga0208566_1000137_pt1 | contig 53305 bp, 49 predicted proteins | sample PL_2010_150m_FD_184159 | JGI IMG/M metagenome (GOLD analysis project Ga0208566, IMG submission 184159) | Freshwater microbial communities from Powell Lake, British Columbia, Canada to study Microbial Dark Matter (Phase II) - PL_2010_150m... | ecosystem: Environmental > Aquatic > Freshwater >...
CAACGGCTAGCGGTGTATGCGGCAGATGCGTTGCAGGAACTCGAAACTGCGATCCTTCCAAAACCGGAGCCCGCGAGGACCGCACTGCGTTCGCGCTCCAAGACCAAGGTGGCGGAAACCAAGCCGGCAAAGGTTGCGGTAGCCGATACCCCGACGGCAACTCGCTCACGCACGCGAGCCGCCTCGAAGCCGCCTGTGACAAGGCTACCGTCGGCCAGGAAAAGCAAGGGAAGCGCGACGACTTCCTGAACCTACCCTTTGATCCCGATAAGCTGTTCGCAAACCCGCAGCAGGTACCGGACCAGCGTGACGCTTGATGGCAAGCCTGTCGTAGCCAACCGAGTTGGACGGGCACGCCGAAGATCAGGGTCAGGCCGCTACAAAGTAGAGTCATGGCGGGTTCGCGAAAGAGGGAGGGGGCAGTTAGGCGTCGGCGCACGGGGTAGGCAGCATGGAATTGCCGGCAGCACGTATTTACAACCGGCCGGTCCACCATTCAGAGCAAGCGGCGACTCTTGATTGTCCTCTACTGCAGGCCGACGATTCCATCGCGGTGGCCGTTTCACCTTCCGCACGGACGAACTATCCACGAGCACGTGCTAACATGCACTACGGTCGTGTTGCGGGCAGACCGGCGAACCATTGAGGCTTGGAGAGCGCTGAATAATGGCCAGGACACGATCCCAAGACTACGAGTCGATCAAGCAGTCGATCCTGCAGGCTGCAGCGAAGTTGTTCGCGGAAAGGAGCTTCCAGGCTACCTCGATCAACGAGATCGCCGAGGCGGCGGGCCTGTCGAAGGCCGGCATCTACCACTACTTCGAATCGAAGACCGAGATCCTCCGCTCCATGCTCACCGAGCATCTCGAGTCGGTGACCGAGATCGTGGACACGGCCCTGAATACCTCCGATTCGCCGCGTGACAAGTTCCTGGTCCTGACGCGACTGCTGATAGAGAACTACACGCGGCCGAGTTCACGCAACCAGCACAGCGTCCTGGTCAACGACATCGGCTGTCTGCCGCCCAAGGACCGCGAGTTCATCGTCAGCACCGAGCGACGCATCATCCGCGCCACCGAGCGCCTGCTGCAAAGCCTCTTCCCGCAGTTGAACGACCACCATGACATCCTGCAACCGATCACCATGCTCTATTTCGGCATGATCAACTGGACCGATACCTGGTTCTCCGACAAGGGACGCCTGACCCCGAAGGAGCTGGCAACGCTCGCCGCCGAACTGATCCTGAACGGGATCGCCAATACCGACTACGCCACGATCCGGCACGACGGGCCGGATCGTGGCCGTCAGTAGACCGGGCGGTTGATTAATACCTGACCTTCGGCGGCGGTGCCAGACCGCCCTCGCGGACTCTACAGGGACAGTGCAAGCCACATTGTGCGAGGCCTGACTGGCCAGCCGTGCTTTACAAAACACCACGATCCGCCACAATAGTTGACCGATCGGTCGGGATATGGTAGCTTTAGCTTCGTCGCCGGTCGACGGCGCATCGCCACCCCGGAAAAAACCATGTCAGCGCAGCGGAGGAGTTGAGATGAGCACCATCACGTTCGAACATCCCGAGATCGAAAGCCTCGACCGCGACGGCATCGTCGCCATCCAGAAGTCCAAGCTGAAAAAGCTGGCCGAGCGCCTGCAAGGCTCGCCAGACTGGGTCAAGCGTTACAAGGCCGCCGGCATGGAACCGCGCGACCTCGGCGATTACGACGCCCTGCCCTCGATGCCGACGCTGGAGAAGACGGACCTGCGGGCGCTGTACCCCTACCCGATGCTGACCGTGGATATCTCCCGGGTGCGCCGCTTCGTCGCCACCTCGGGCACGACCGGCCTGCCAGTGATGTTCGGCCTCACCGAGCGCGACCTGAACCACCTGCTCCCTTACCAGATGTGCCGCGTGCTGCGCGCTGCCGGCATCCTTCCCGGCGACAAGGTGTACCAGGGCTACGGCTACGGCCTGTGGATCGGCGGGCTGGCCATGGACGTCGGCCTGGCCGCTTACGGCGCCGTGAATTTCCCGGTGGGTCCGGGCCGCAGCGACCTGATGCTGAAATGGCTGGCCGACCACGAACTCACCGCCTGCTCGCTGTCACCATTATGGTTGATGACCCTGATCAACCAGGCCAAGGCGCAGGGCATCGATCCGCGCACCGCATGGAAGCTGCGCGTCGGCGTGTTCGGTGGCCAGTCGATTTCCGCCGCGTTCCGCGACCAGTTGGAGGCCGAAATGCCGCCTGGATTCCGGGCGCAGAACATCTACGGCACCACAGAGGCCGGCGGGCCGATCGTCAGCATCTCCTGCCCCTACTCGCACGACAGCGACGAGATGCACCTGATCAACGAGGACACCATCATCACCGAAATCGTCGATCCGACGACATTGAGGCCGGTGGCCCCGGGCGAGGTCGGCGAAGTCGTGATCACCTCCCTCGACCGCGAGGGAAGCCCGGTGGTGCGCTGGCGCACGCGCGACCTGGTTAAGCTGTCCGAGAAGCCCTACGACTGCCCCTGCGGGCGCCACGGAATGCCCAAGATCGGCCGCATCATCGGCCGCAGCGATGACATGCTGAAGATTCGTGGCGTGATGGTCTTCCCCAGCCAGGTCGAGGACATCATCGCTGAGACCGAGGACACGGTGAAGGAGGCTTGGCACATCTACATCGACAGCGATCCAATGATGATGGAAGAAATCACCGTCGCCGTCGAAAAGACCAAGGCGAGTGCGCGGACGTCGCTGGACATAGAGGACGACATCGGCCACGCAGTACACTCGCGGCTCGGCGTGCGGGTCAAGGTGGAATGCCTGGAGGAAGGCAGCTTGCCGCGCTACGAGGCGAAGGCTGTCCGCGTGCATCGCCGGGAAAAGAAGGCCTAATGCGCAGCCGGAGAGCGGCCGCGTGAACCGGACCGGCATGTCCGTCAGCGAAGCGGTCGCCAGCCGCATCGCGACGCGGGCCTTCCGTCTGGACTCCGTGCCGCGCGAGACCGTCGAGCGCCTGCTGCGCGACGCGAGCAAGAGCCCATCGGGCGGCAACCTGCAACCCTGGCATATCTACGTGCTGGCCGGCGCAGAGTTGGAGCGGCTCAAGGCCCTGATGCGCGATCTCACGCGCGACAACCCGCTCGGCACCGAGGCCGGCTACCCAATCTACCCGCCGGAAATAGGCGAACCCTACCGCTCGCGCCGCGCGAAGTGCGGCGAGGACATGTACGCGACCATGGGCATCTCCCGTGCGGACAAGGCGGCGCGCCTGAAATTCATGGCCGGGAACTTCCAGTTCTGGGGTGCGCCGGTCGGCATGTTCTTCTGCCTCGACCGCCAGATGGGGCTGCCGCAGTGGTCCGACCTCGGCATGTACATCCAGACCCTGATGCTGCTGGCGCGCGAAGCCGGGCTCGAGACCTGCCCGCAGGAGGCCTGGACCTTGTGGGACAGGACCGTTTCCGACTTCCTCGACCTACCGGAAAACCTGATGCTGTTCTGCGGCCTAGCGCTCGGCTACGCGGATGCATCGCATCCCGTCAATACGCTGCGCACTGAGCGCGCCAGCCTCAACGAATTCGCCAGCCTGCGCGGGTTCTGAGGCTCCAGGCCCGACGCTCAGGCCGAGGCGCGATCGAGCATGGTCGCGGCCAGCGCGTAGGGGTCGCTTTCGCGGTCGATCACCGGGTCGAGCAAGCCATCGAGCCACTGCCCGTCATTCGAGCGCATGCGCCGGTCGAGCATGTCGCGCAGGATTTCCCCGACGCGGAAGCGCATCCTGGCGTGATCGCGCTGCCGGGCTGCCGGCGAGCCGTCAGCGCGATCGGCGAAACAGCGGTCGATGTGACCGGCCAGGTCGGCCACTCCCTCGCCCTTGGTCGCCTGCGTCTTGAGCACCGGCGGGCGCCAGGTCCGTTCGGAATGCAGACGCTGGCCGAGGGCGATCATCTCCTCGAGCATCTGCACGGTATGGTCGGCCTCCTTGTGATCGCACTTGTTGACCACGAAGACGTCGCCGATCTCGTTGATGCCGGCCTTGGCGGCCTGCACGTCGTCGCCGCCCATCGGCGTCTGCAGCAGCACCACCACCGAGGCGTGGCGCATGATGTCAGTTTCGTTCTGACCGACGCCTACGGTTTCGATCAACACGATGTCCCAAGGCATGGCGTCGAGCACCGTCAGTGCGTCACCCGTGGCGCGCGACAGCCCGCCCAAATGGCCGCGTGAGGCCATGCTGCGGATGAAGACGCCGGCATCGCCGCTGTGATCCACCATGCGCAGCCGATCGCCAAGGACCGCGCCCCCCGAAAAGGGGCTGGAGGGATCGACCGCCAGCACGGCGATCTTGAGCCCGCGCTGCCGCCAGTGGCGTACCAGGCAATTGATCAGCGTGCTCTTGCCGGCGCCCGGTGGCCCGGTGACGCCGACGATGCGGCTGCGACCACCGATGCGATAGAGCGCCTGGAGGATGGGGGCCATCTCGGGTTCATCGCGCTCGATGCGCGAGATCAGACGCGCTGCGATGCGGATATGACCGGCGACCACCGCCGCGAGCAGTGCCTCCTGATCGACCGGCGCCGCTGCGACGAGCGAATTTAGAACTGGATACACCACGGCCATCTCCTCTGCCTGCCGGTCGAACCGGCTCGAAGCGGGACGGCGCCGACGCTAGCTTTTACCCGTCCGAATAGTCGTATAATAGCACTTCTTGGAATATCTACCTCGCTTTGCTTGCTCTCAGTGTAGCAACACGAGCCGGCCACCTCCTCACCCATCCAAGTATTAAGTTGACCGAACGGTCGACTTTGTTTAGACTTACGCTAACCTGCCGGCCCCCGCCAGAACAGGGGGCATGACCCGAACCCGACGCGCCCCACGGCGGCGCCACCATCCTCAGGAGAAACGATGAAGCGCGAGACTGATTACGGATACGCGATCAAGCCGGTCTACACACCCGCCGATATCGAGGGATTGGAGTACGCCAAGGACCTGGGTCATCCTGGTTCCTACCCGTACACCCGCGGCTACCACGAGAGCGGCTACCGCACGCGGATGTGGACGCAGCGCATGACGGCCGGCCTCGGCAGCTCGGTGCAGACCAACGGCGTGCTCAAGAAGTACCGCGAGATGGGCCAGCGCGGCGGCCTGTGCGTAATTAGCGACCGCGTCTTCTCGATGTGCATCGACCCCGACCATCCGCTGGGCCGCAAGGAGGCCGGCATCCTCGGCTGGCCCGGCTGCTCGCTGCTGGAGTTCGAGGAGCTGATGGAGGGTATCCCGCTGACCGGGCAGTCGATCACCTTGCTCGGCTCATCGGCGCCGACCGTGATGCGCCTGGCCTATGTGGTGGCGCTGGCCCACAAGCGCGGCATCAATCCTAGCGAAGTGCATGGCAGCGTGATGGAGTCGCCCTTCGAGAACTACTTCGGCCAGACCGACGTGCAGCCCTTCGACCTCAACCTCAAGCTGTGGCTCGACGCCTCGGAATACGTGGTGCGCAACAAGATCCGCATGCGCTCCAGCGTGATCAGCCAGCACTTCCAGGAATCCGGTGGCAACAACGCGCAGGCGGTCGCGGTCGTGCTGTCGATGTACAAGGAACTCTGCGGCAAGCTGGTCGACGAACGCGGCTTGGACTTCGACGACGTCGCCATGGTGCCCTACGAACTGGTCAGCATTGGTACGCGCTTTTTCGAGGAAGTGGCCAAGGTTCGCGCACTGCGCCGCATGTGGGCGCGCATCGCCAAGGAAGAGTTCAAGGCCAGGTCGGACAAGGCCTGCCAGATGCTGATCGCGGTGCATACCTCGGGACGCACCATGACCTACCAACAGCCGCTGAACAACATCTCCCGCTGCGCGATCCAGTCGCTGGCTGGCGCCATGGTCGGCTGCACGGCAATGGACAATGCGACGATGGACAACGCCTACGCCGAGCCCTCCGCCCTCGCAGCCCGCATGTCACTCAACACTCAGCACATCGTCGCCCACGAAACCGGCGTCGCCGACGTGGTGGACCCGCTGGCCGGCTCCTATTTCGTCGAAGCCCTGACCAACCAGGTCGAGCAGGAGGCCAACAAAATCCTGAAGAAGATCGACGACATGGGCGGACTCATCGCAGCGATCGACAAGGGCTACATCCAGGAGATGCTGCGGCAGGAATCCAACAAGAAATTCCTCGAAATGGACAAGAAGGAGCGCCTGATCGTCGGCGTTAACCACCTCGAAATCCCGCCCGAAGAGGACTTCGAGATCCCGATCCAGAAACTGCATCCAGGCGATTCGGAGGCCATCGCTGATCGCATGGCGCAGTGGAAGCCGACACGGAATCAGGATGTGCTCAAGGAGCGCATCCAGCAACTCCACACTGATGCGCAGAAGGGCGACCGCTTCAACCTGATGCCCTCCATCGTCGAGGCGGTCGAGGCTTACGCCACGTCAGGTGAAGTCATCGGCACCATCCGCAAGGCGCGGGGCCTGAGCTACGATCCGTTCAACATGATCGAGAGCCCGTTCACGCTGCGCTAAGCGTACGGCAACCAATCCGGAAGGAACCAGGGGAGAATCCAATGAAAGCTGGAAACGGAATCAAGGTCATCGTCACTATGATCGGGCTCGACGGACACACCACTGGCGGCGAAGTGGTATCGATGATCCTGCGCGATGCCGGCTTCGAAGTGGTCTATCTCGGCGTCAACCAGACACCGCAGATGATCATCGATGCCGCAATCCAGGAAGATGTCGACGTGATCGGCATCAGTTCGCACGCGTCGAACTACTCGCAGATCGAGGAACTCGTCGACCTGGCCAGAGCGAACGAACTCGATGACACGCTGATCGTGGTGGGCGGTAACATCCCACGCCCGATCGCCGAGCAATTGCTCGCCAAGGGCGTGCACAAAATTTTCCTGCCCGGTAGCGGCGGTGCCGCCATCGTCGACTACCTCTCAACCGTGGCCCGAAGCGTCAGGGCAGGGGCTGTGCCCAGTCCCGCCGGCCAGCAAGGCAGCCTCTCCGCCTGATCCTGCTCCGCGCAACGCTTTCGCGCCACTGCGTCGCGCTGAAAAGACAAAGCCCGCGTAAAGCGGGCTTTGTCTTTAGTCGGCGAGGTTCAATAGAGCAGCACCCAGTCCCCATTCTTTATTTCCAGCATGCGGAAGGCCGACAGATCGAGGCCCATGTGATCCGTTGCCGACATATTGACCTTGCCACCAGTACCTATGTAGCCCTTGGTCGCCTCAATGGCATCGCGAACCTTTGCCTTGTCGGTGGAACCGGCTCGCTTGAAGGCATCGACCGCGATCATCAACCCGTCGTAGGCGTGCCCGCCGAACGTCGACACTTCCTCCTTGTAGCGCTCGCTATAGGCCTTGCGAAAGGCGGTCACCACCGGCTTCTGCGGATCGTTGGCAGCCAGCTTGTCGGCAACCAGCAGCGCGGCGGCCGGCAGGCGCACGCCGTCTCCGGCAGGACCGGAGAGCTTGATGAACTCTTCCGACGCAACGCCATGCGCGTGGTAGAGGGGTAGCGTGATGCCGAGCTGCTTGTAGTTCTTGTTCACGATGGCGCCGCCCTGGCCGAAGCTGAACACGAACACGGCCTGCACTCCCGCTGTGTTCTTGATCTTCGTAAGCTGTGGAGTCATGTCGGTATCCTTGGATCCGTAGGTCTCGTTGGCGAGCAGCGTGATTCCCATCTTGGGCGCGAGCGCTTCGGTTTCCTTCTTGCCGGAGGCGCCAAAACCGCCCGTGTCGGATATCAGGGCGATCTTGGTAAGGCCGCGCTTCTTCATGTCCTCGAAGACCTTCTCGGCGGCCATGCGGTCGGTATGCGGCGTCTTGAATATCCACTTCTTCACCGGCTCGACAATCACAACGGCGCCGGCCAGAGAAATGAAGGGAATCTCGGCCTTTTCTACCAGCGGGGCCATCGACATGGTGGAACCGGTGGTGGTACCGCCAACAATGATGTCCACCTTGTCGTCATCAATCAGGCGCTTGGCGAAACCATTGGCCTTGCTGGCATCAGTGCCGTCGTCGTAGTGAACTAGTTGCAGTTGGCGCCCCAGAACGCCGCCTTCCTTGTTGATCTTCTCGATATACAGCTGGAGAGTTTTCAGTTCGGGGTCGCCAAGAAAAGCGGCCGGACCGGTGACCGAAAGAATCGAGCCGATCTTGATCGGGTCGGCGGCAAAAGCTGACAGGCTGGTTCCGACTGCAATCGCAGCAGCAGTAACTATCTTGAGTAATGAGTGTTTGACCACGGTTGATTCCTCCTAGTGTGTAATTTTAATAACATATATTTCTACAGGGTGATTCTAAAGAGTATTTCAAAGCATGCAACAATACAAAAGCCTTCAAGTCAGATGCCCAGGTAAGCCGACTTTACCCGTTCGTTCGACAGCAATTCGCTACCGGTACCCGAAAGAACGGTTTCTCCGGTTTCGATCACGTAGGCGTGATCCGCAATCGACAGCGCGGCCTGGGCGTTCTGCTCCACCAGGAAAACTGTCTTGCCGTGCTCACGCAGGCTGATGATGGCATTGAAGATCTCCTGGATAAGCAGCGGCGCCAGGCCCATCGACGGTTCGTCCAGCAGCAGCAATTTGGGTCTGCCCATGAGCGCCCGCGCCATCGCCAGCATCTGCTGCTGTCCGCCGGACAGGGTTCCGGCCGCCTGCCTGAATTTCTGCTTCAGGATCGGGAACATGGCGTACATCTGCTCCATGTCTTCCGCAATCGATTCCTTGTCGCTGCGGGTATAGGCCCCCAGGCGCAGATTGTCTGCCACCGACAGCGGCCCGAATACCTGGCGTCCCTCGGGGACCTGGCAGATGCCCAGCCGCACGCGCTGGTCGGGACGGGCATGCGTAATGTCCTGGCCGGCGAAACTGACGGCGCCACCGGATATTTTCTGCACCCCGGAAATCGCCCGCAGCAGCGTCGTCTTGCCTGCGCCGTTGGCGCCGACCAGCGCAACCAGCTGGCCCTGCCTGACTTCGATAGTAACGCCGCGCAACGCCTGTATGCGCCCGTAACTACTGTTCAGGTCATGGATCGAGAGCAGCACCGGATGCGCCTCCGCTGGCGGCTTCACCTCCGCAACAAGGCCAAAGCCTATTGGCTCTGGCGCCTGGTTCACGATGCGCGACATCAAGGCGCGGAACTCGACAAGCGCACTTTCCCCGAATAACGGATCCTCGCTGTCTCCAAAAGCCGTATTGATTTCGTCCCAGTCCGTGGCGGTCAATATCTTGCACGCCAAGGGGAAGAGATCGCTCTCCTCCTTCATGATGTGGCGCCGCATCATTGAAATGTAGTCTTCGATCGCGTGCTGAAACGCGGGAACCTCTTCCGGATAGTTACTCACGACCGCCTTCAACTGGGCACGCAGGCGCGCCACGGCATCGGGAGTGCTCGCATGCTCGCGCTGGAATTCCGTAATCATTTCATTGCCTTCGCGAGTGCGCTCGAGCACGGCCTTGTATAGAAATGCTTCCTCCTTCGGCTCATGCACCCGCTCGACGTACTGCTCGATGTAGTCGAGGATCATGCCGAACAATTCTGCATCCGGCCTTTTATTGGGCTTGCCGAGTTGCTTGCTCAGTTCTTCAAGCACCACCGTCAGCTGCCACATGCTGCGATGCTCGTTGCTGATGATCTGCAGCGCCTCGGTCACGAATTTCTCCTCGCTGCCGTTCTCATACGTTGCTGCCAAGGTAAGCCGCGATTACATCCGGATTCTCTCTGACTTCCCTGGCGGTCCCCTCCGTCAGTTTCTTGCCATAGTCCAGTACCAGAATCCGGTCGGAAATGTTCATCACCATTTTCATGTCATGCTCGACCAGTACCACGGTGACATCGTTGTCGGCGACCTTGCGCACGAGTTCATCGATCTCGGCGGTTTCCTTCGAATTCAACCCGGCCGCCGGCTCATCGAGAAACAGTATCTGCGGTTTCGCGGCGAGTGCGCGGGCTATCTCCAGCCGCTTCAGCGCCCCATAGGGCATCGAGTTCGCGCCGAGATTCCAGTAGCTCTCGAGGCCGACAAAGCGCATCAGTTCGCGCGCCTCGTCCTTGAGTTGGCGGTCGCGCCGGGCGAGGCCAGGAAGGCGCAGCATGGCTTTCACCAGGTTGCGATCGAACTGCAGATGCGCGCCGACCATGACGTTCTCCAACGCCGTCATGTTCATGCATATCTGCAGGTTCTGGAAGGTTCTGGCCATTCCCTTCAAGGCCAACTCGTGCGGAGCCGCGCCGGCAATCGATTCGCCGGCCAGGCGGATTTCGCCCTCGCTCGGGGTATATACACCGGTGATCAGGTTGAACAGCGTGGTCTTGCCGGCCCCGTTGGGTCCGATCACCGAATACACCAGTCCCCGCTCAACGGCAAAGCTGACGTTCTGCACGGCCTTGACGCCGCCGAATGCGATGGAGAGATTGACGACTTCGAGCAGCGCCATCAGGTCTCCTCCTGCTCGCTGCCGCCGAAACGCTGCGCCAGGGTCGGCACCAGGCCCTTGGGCATGAAAATCATGCAGAACATCAGGATGGAACCGTATACCACCGTTTCCCAACCTTCGAAAGTCGACAGCGCCTGCGGCAGTGCGGTCAGCAGCACTGCTCCGATCAGCGACCCGTAAATGGATGCCATGCCGCCGACGACGACCATGGTGACCAGTTCGATGGAATGGAAGAAATCCGCGATATTGGGCGTGACGAAGCCGATGTAATGGGCAGTGACGCTGCCCATCAGGCTGGCAAAAAAAGCCGACAGGACAAAGATGGCCAGCTTGTAGCGCACGATATCAACGCCCATCACCTGCGCGGCCACCTCCGAGCCATGCAGCGCCCGCAATGCGCGCCCGAAGGGCGAATCTATCAGGTTCTTGGCTGCCCAGAAGCTGAACAGTAGCAGCGCGGCCAGCGCCCAATACCACTGCCTTTCCCCGGAAATATCAAAACCCATCAGCCCGAGCGCGGCAACCGGCATGCCATCGGGACCGCCGGTATAGGTTGTCTCGTTCTTGATCACCATCGCAATAATCATCCCCATGCCAAGGGTTGCCATTGCCAGGTAGTGTCCCTTCAGGCGAAAGATCGGCCGGGCCAAAATCGCGGCAATGGCACTGGCAATAGCGGCTCCTGCCACCATGGCGAGTAGCGGATGCCAGCCAAATTGGCTTGGAAGAATCGCCGTGGCATAGGCGCCGATGCCGATGAAACCGGCGTGGCCGAGACTGATCTGGCCGGCAAAGCCGATCAGCAGATTCAGACCGAGCACGATGATCGCATTGATTGCCATGCGGATGACAATGTCGTAGTAGAAATTGTTGGGCAGCACCAGTGGCAACAGCAGCAGCACGCCGGCCAGAACCATCAGGCCATAGTGCCTTCTGAAATACTTCATACCCGCTCCGTGACCTGCGCGCCGAAGATACCGCGCGGCATGAAGAAGAGAATGAACAGTATCAAGACAAAGGGAATCGCATCCTTGTAGGCCGACGAGATGTAGCCAGCCCCCATCGCCTCGATGACCCCGACCAGAAGCCCTCCCACCACGGCGCCCAGCCCGCTGCCCAAGCCGCCTACGACCGCGGCGACAAAGCCCTTGAGGCCGAGCATGATCCCGACGTCGTAGGACGTCAGTGTGATCGGCGTCAGCAGCACGCCGCCGATCGCACCCAGCGCAGCCGAAAGGGCGAAGCTAACCAGCAGCACCCACTGCGTATTGATGCCGACGAGTTCGGCGGCAAGCCTGTTGCAGGAAGTGGCAAGTATGGCCTTGCCGGCCAGCGTGCGGCTGAAGAAATACCAGAGGGCAACGACGACCAGGGCGGTAACGCCTAGCACCCACAAACTTTGCGGCAGCAACGTAGCGCCGCCAATATGGATGGGATCGCTGCCCGAAAACCCGGGATAGCTATGCGCACCTTTACCCAGCCAGATCTGGATCAGGCCGCGAATCACCAGCGATGCACCGATGGTGATGATGATGAGCGTCACCACCTCCGCATCGCGTGCCGGCTCGATGGCCAACTTGTCGAGCAGGACGCCGACCAGCGCCGGAATGGCGATGGCCAGCGGAATGGCCAGCGGCATGGGCAGCCCGGACTGCATGAAGTAGAAGACCAGCATGCCGCCGAGCATGATGAACTCGCCCTGGGCAAAATTGATCACGTTACTGGCGTTGTAAATCAGCGTAAAGCCCAATGCCGCCAAGGCATAGGTGGCGCCCACAGTGATTCCGGAGAAGAGGAACTGCAGGAACTGCGAGAACATATTGGCTCCGCAACCGGGTTCTATTTCGGTCGCCGGTCAATCACCCGCCGCGCCTTGCCCACCAAGGTTCTTTCGACCTTGTCGGTTTCGACCACGTGAACGTCCGCGCTGACTCCCACCAGAGCCTTGATGTGGTGCTGAACTTCGGCACCGATTTCACGCCGCCTCGCTTCGCTAAGGGATTTCGAAAGTTCGGCGCGAACCTCGACATACACGTCCAGTTTGTCAAGGTGACCTTCGCGCGACACCTGCAATTGGTATTGGGCACACAAGTTGGAGTTCTTCAGCAAGAGCTCTTCGATTTGCGTCGGGAAGACATTCACGCCGCGAATGATCAGCATGTCGTCGCTGCGGCCGGTAATCTTCTCCATGCGCCGCATGGTCCGTGCCGTGCCGGGCAGAAGCCGGGTCAGGTCACGGGTGCGATAGCGGATGATCGGCAAGGCTTCCTTGGACAGGGAGGTGAACACCAGTTCGCCCATTTCCCCGTCCGGCAGCACTGCACCTGTTTCCGGATGGATGATCTCCGGGTAGAAGTGGTCCTCCCAGATGTGCGGGCCATCCTTGGTCTCGATGCACTCGCAAGACACACCGGGCCCCATGACCTCAGACAATCCGTAGATGTCTACGGCATCGATGCCGAGGCGCTCCTCTATCTCGCGGCGCATTTCATTGGTCCACGGCTCGGCGCCAAAAACACCCACGCGCAAGCTGCTCTCAGTCGACTTCATGCCCTGCTTGATCATCTCGTCGGCGATCGTCAGCACGTAGGAAGGCGTGCAAAGGATCACCGTCGGCTTGAAGTCCTGAATCAGCTGCACCTGCTTTTCGGTCTGACCACCGGACATCGGAATCACCGTGGCGCCCAGGGCTTCGCCGCCGTAATGCGCGCCCAAGCCGCCGGTGAACAAGCCGTAGCCGTAGGAATTAAGGAGAATGTCGTCGGCCGTGCAGCCCGCGGCGCGCAGCGAGCGCGCCATCAGGTTTGCCCACATAGCAATATCGTTCTTCGTATAGCCGACCACCGTGGGCTTGCCGGTCGTACCCGACGATGCGTGCACACGGACCACGTCGCGCATCGGCGTCGCGAACATGCCGTAAGGATAGGTGTCGCGCAGGTCGAGCTTGGTGGTGAACGGAAATTTCGCCAGATCCGACAACTGCTTGAGGTCTGCCGGATGAACTCCGGCGGCGTCGTACTTCTTGCGGTAGTGCGGCACATTGTCATAGACATGCTGCAATGACCACTTCATGCGCTGAAGCTGCAGCGCATGCAGCTCGTCGCGGCTTGCCGTCTCGATCGGTTCCAGGTTTCTCACTGGCACTGCCTGCTTGCTCATATATGCTCCCCCTATGCGCTTGCTCGATGAACCATTTGTTTGACGAAAGAAAGATTTTCCACGACCTTGCCCTGAATGTGTGAAATCTGATCAGGGCTGAGATGACGGAAGCGCCCCATCGCCTTGAGGTACTCGGTGACCGGCATCGGGTCATCCACCGGCTTGGTGAAGTGCAGGCCCTCGCTTGGGGTGTACTCCCACAGCATCACAAAATTGGTCTCGACCGCCTTGCGTGCGACTTCCATGTTCTGGTCGGTCGGGAAGCGCCAGCCCGTGGTACAGGGTGAATATACGTGCAGGTAGGCAAAACCTCGCTTGGAGGCCTCGATCGCCTTGTCGAGCTTGTCGTAGAAATCTTCCATATAGCCGGTCGACGCCGTCGCAACGTACTCGCAGCGATGGTTGACCATGATCAGCGGCAGGTTCTTCGCATCCTGCGTCTTGCCTTGCGATGGCATGCCGCCCGACCCCTTGCCGATCGGCGTGGTCGAAGTCCATGCGCCATACGGCGTACAACTCGAACGCTGCATTCCGGTGTTCATGTAGCCCTCGTTGTCGACCACCATGAAAAGTATCTGCTCATTGCGTTCTGCAGCACCTGACAGTGACTGAAAGCCCACATCCGACGCGCCGCCATCGCCGGCAATCGCCAGGGCCAGCACCTCGCGGCCGACACGTTTGTATTGCCGTTTGATGCCGGCCAGCATGGCGGCGGTATTGGTCAGCAGCGGATGGAAGACCGGAACCTTGGTGCCGGTGGTACCGTTGAAACCGACTGATCCCATGCCGGGAACGCAGCCCGGCGGAGTCGCCAGTACCGTGTCCGGCCCGGTGCGCCGCAGCGTATGGCGCATCAGGAGTTCCGTATTGCAGCCCTGACATCCGGCCAAACCGGGAGCAAACAGATCTTCCCAGTCTCCGACTTCGTTATAGATGCGCGAAGTGGTGATGTAGGTCAGTGCGTCATGCGGACAAGCCGGTACGCAGGCGGGTGCGCCCGAGCAAGTGTCGCACTTGGCGACATGTCCAGTGCCGGCATCGAGGGCGATACCGGCGTAGGCGCAGCCCACGGTGCACAGCAGGCAATCGACGCACTTCGCTGCACTCCAGTCGATTACTCCGCTGGTGTAGTCCTTGGTCAATGCTCCGGCCGGGCACACCGTCACGCACTTGGGATCGCCACACTGGCGGCACAGAGCGAGTTCAAAACCGTCATCGGCGCTGCCGACGACCTGGATGCGTGACCGGGTCTTGTCTTCGCTACCGGTCTTGGCGGTCGCACACGCGGTCATGCAATCGCCGCAGCCGTCACACTTGGCGGCCTCGAAGGCGATGGTGTTGTAACTTCCCATGTTCGTCTCCTAGCGCCAGAGCTTCGACATCAATTCGCGGCCTACGGCCAGCGGGTTCGCCAGGAATCGCTCCTTGACTGCCGACAAATCGACCCGCCGCAGGATCAACTGGCACATGACGCCGCCGTCGAAGAACTCATTGACGCCGTAAATTCCCAACAGGCGACCTTCCATGAAAATCACCTTGAGATAACGGCCGGTGGCTTCGTCGAAGCGTGTCACCACTTCGGCACCTTCCGGGGCCTTGCTGCTGCCGACCGAAATCGCATGCCGCCCAAAGAAATGGTAGGTGTTCAGCGGCACGCCACCCGGGTACCTTTTCAGGCCTGGATCCCCCGCCATCGCCATGCCGGCAATGCGCCCCTGCTCGGTGGCGTCCGGCAGGATCGCGTTCATCACTTTCGCATCACTGAAAAATCCCTTGGCCTGGGCACAGTCGCCGGCGGACCAGACATTGGCGACGCTGGTCTGCATGGTGTCGCTGACCAGGATCCCCCGTTCGTGCTCGACTGGACTTCCCGCCAGATAGTCCATGTTCGGCTTGACGCCGGTCGCCACCAACAGCAGATCGGCTTCCAGCGTGGTGCCATTTTCAAGGGTCAGGGTAGCGCCGACGGCACAAGGCGCAAGCTTGACCACGCGACTGCCGGTCAGTATCCGCGCACCGTTATCGGTGAATGCCTTCTCGATCAATCCCGCCGCCGTGGCATCGAAATAGCCGTCGGTCAGTTGCTTGGCCATTTCGACGATGGTGACCCTGGCGCCGGCCTTGACCAGATTCTCCGCCGCGTGCATGCCGACCAGCCCAGCGCCCATCACCACGGCCTGCTTCGATTGCTTCATCGCGGCGTTCAGCTTCGTTGCATCGTCCAGTGTGCGCAATACGTGATACGCAACCTGATCCAGACCGGGAATCGGTGGAATCGCGGGCGCCGCACCGGTAGCGAGCAGAATCTTGTCATAGGCGATCTCGCTGCCGTCGGCGAGTTCGGCTGCGTTGCGCCCGGTGTGCAGAGCCTTCAAGGCCTTGCCGCGCTTGAGTTCAACGTTATTGTCGGCAAAGAACTTCTCGTCGCGCAAAAAAATGCCATCGGGTGCGGAGCGACCGGATACCACATAGGGCAGGACGGTCGGCGAATAGGGCAGATGCGTATCACGGGTCAGCAGCGTCAGGCTGCCCACGGCATCATGCATGCGGATCGCGGTAACGGCTTCAAGTGCGGCATGGCTGCTGCCGACGACAAGATATTTGGTGTGTTCCATGTCTCCCCCTAATCGCTCTCGTTGAGCCAGACGGGTTCGGCCGGTGCAGGACCGCTCATCAGCGCTTCCGTGGCTTCAATGACGCGATGGAAATGTCCAACCGTAATGTCTGCCCCCGCCAGCCCGCCGATGAAACTCATTGAGGGTACGTGTCGTCCGAGGCGATACAAGGCACCCATGGTTTCCTGATACATCGGCCCGCAGTTCCAACGGAAGCCGACCGAGCGGTCGACCACGCCCAGAGCCTGAATCTTGTCCATGGATTTGAGCAAGGCCTCGACCGGGAAGGGGCTGAAGGTCTTGATCTTGACGAGTCCCACCCGCTTGCCGGCATCCCGCGCTTCATCAATCGCGTCCTTGGCCGCACCAGTCATGCTGCCCAGCGTCATGATCGCGTAGTCGGCCCCATCCATGCGGTAGTCCTCGACCAGCGGCGCAAAACTTCGACCGAAGCGCCGAGCCCATTCCTCGTGAATTTCCTCGATGACCCGCAAGGAGTTCTGCATACCGCGGCACTGTCCCTTTCGATACCGGACGAAGGTCGATGGTCCCTTGCCACCCGAGCCGCCGGTCAGCGGATCGACCGCCATCGGTCGCAGCGGATCGAGCGCCACATGCCAGTTCACGTCCTTGGCGCCCATGAAGGCGTCGACTTCCGCCTGATCGGGCAGTTCGACACGCGAGGTGCCGTAGGAAAGATAGTTGCCGTCGAGGCAGACATTCACCGGCAGCATGACATCGTGATGCTCGGCAATCTTGAAGGCCATCACCGTAGTGTCGAGCACTTCCTGCACGGTCTCGCAATACAGTTGCACCCAACCTACCTCGCGCACCGTCATGGCGTCCTGGTGGCCTCCCCACACCGACTGCGGCGTGATGCCGTCGCGGGTAACGATTGACATGACGATCGGCAAACGCATGCCGGAGGTGCGGAAATAAGGCTCGAACATGAAGGCCAGGCCAGGACCGCAGGTCGCGGTATAGGTACGTCCCCCGGCCAGGGCCGCGCCTTGCAAAACCGAGAGCACCGAATGCTCGCCTTCGGCATCGACGATGTCGGCGTCCATGCGACCATCGGCAATCAGTTTGGCGACATGCTCTACCAGAGACGACTGCGGCGTGATCGGATACACGGCCACCATATCGGGGCGCGCCAGGGCGACACCCAGTGCGGCGGCCTCGTTGCCTTCGCAGAGAATGACTTTTTGTTTCCCCGGCTTGGTCTGACCTGGCGCTTGGAGAGTAGCGGTAGTCATGGCGCCTCCCCAATCAGGACAACGGAACAAGAGTCGGCTCTGGTAACACGGCGATTCAAGCCGGATTGGAAATTCACGGAACTCATGTCGCCTCCGGAATCATGGTGATCGCGCGCTGGGGACATTCGTTGGCGCAGATGCCGCAACCCTTGCAGGTTTTGAGGTTGAAATCGAACCAGGCCGGCTTTTCCTCGACGCATTGCACCGGGCAATACAACCAGCACACGGCGCACTTGACGCATTTGTCACGGTCGACCACGGGACGCATGCTGCGCCAGTCGCCGGGCAGCATCGGACTGATTTCGGTGGCGACCGGAGAAAGGTCGTTCGGCACATTCGCCTTGACCAGATTGAACATCGGATAGCTGGTATGCCGGCTCATGCCGCAACCCTCCGCTCAATGGTGTGCACGGTGGTTTCATTGTAGCCGCGCTCCAAAGCAAGGAGGTTCTGGGTCAGGCCGGCGTCGCGAAAATCGGAATCTTCCAGAGAACGCTTGAGCGCGTCCAGCGACACCATTCCGGTGGTCTTGGCGAATGCACCAAGCATCAACGTATTGGTGATCGGACGCTTGAATATATCGAGTGCGATGGCGATCGCGTCACACAGGCCCACGACGCCAACGGTATCGGCGATGACCACCTCCGCCAGTGGCTTGTTGGTGGCCTGCACCAGCGTACCTCCCGGCTTGAGACCGCTGAAGATGTCAACCGACTTAGCCAGCGTCGGATCGACGCAGATCAGGCAATCCGGCGTATAGATATTCGTCAGTTGGCGTATTTCGCGATCACTGAAACGCAGAAAGGATACCACCGGCGCGCCCCGCCGCTCGAAACCGAAAGACGGAATCGACACCGCGTACTTGCCTTCTTCAAGCAGCGCCGCCGCAAGCATCGCGGCTGCTGTTACGGCGCCCTGACCACCTCGGCCGTGAAAGCGTACTTCGTACATCTTGCCTCCTCCAGTTCAACGGGACTGCGTGGCCCCGCTGCGTACACTTCTTCCTGTGAAACAGACTATCAGGATTTGGCCCCCTGAACGGCTTGCCACCCGGGTTTAGCCGCCGGCCCCGCCGGTCCGCCGCCGCGCACCGGCAGACGCACCACGGCCAACCCCTGGGTAAATGCCGCGCGGCGCACCAGCGTGTATTTCAAGAACCAGCCGCCGGCAACCATCAGGATCCCGGCCGCGAACGTCAATGCGCCGCGCCCCGGCATCCCGGCCAACGCGGCGGCGACCGCAAATCCGGGAAAAACATGACCGAACAGGGCCAGCCTCGGCGCAATCCCGTTGAGCACCCGCAGGGCGCCTTCGGGCGCACCCTCGGCCGTGAGTCCGGCCAGATAGCCCTTCCAGACGAAGGCCCGGACCGCGATCAATACCAGCAAAACAGTTGCATGCCAGAAACCGGTCGCCACCCCCGACAGGGATGCGACGCAAGCGAGAAAACCCGCGCCTTCCGCGAGTCCGGTCGTCACCATCAGAGTCACGCTGCGCGGTTGCCGCCATGCCGGAATGCCCTTGTTGGCCGCCAGCATGCGCGCCTGGCTGTAAAGAAACGCCAGCCCTGCGGCTCCGGCCAACCAGGCCAGCATCGGCTCGAACAGAAGCCAGGCTAGCCCGCCCGTAGCGAAAACCACCAGTGCGACGAAAGCCTCTCGCGTCATCCATGATGTAGCGAAATGCCGATAGACGTTCAGGGCGCGCAGGGGCCGGCCGATTTCGAACCAGACACAGGTCAGTCCACAGCCGATCAGGACAAGCGCAAACAGAATGGCCATGCGCGTGGGCTCCCGCTCGAAGCCGCCTATCGAAGCGAAGAACAGCAGGGCACCGCCGGCGCCGCCGGCGATGAAATTCGATGCCGCGCGCCAATCCCAGTTTTTCTGCGGCTTGGGCGCCGCGAGGTTTGAACCGCCGAGAACAGGTTTCTTCATGACCGATCCCATATGTAATACACGCCGGGTTCGGTGCCCAGTTCCTCGTGCATGCGGAAATGCTGGGTTTGAGCCAGCAACTGGCTGACGCTGCTTTGCGGATCTTCGATGTCGCCAAAACCCATGGCGCCGGAGATGCACGAATTGACGCAGGCCGGTGTCACCTCGGGATCGACGCCTGGCGTGCGCCCCGTAACCTCTGCCTCTTCGATGCGGTCCTTGCAGAAAGTACATTTCATCGAAACGCCTACCCGGCCCGGATCGAAACGCTTGGCCTCGGAAGTCATCTCCGTTGTACCGTAAGCGAAATTCTGCTCATGAACGATCGTGCGGGCATCAAAGGGGCAGGCCATGACGCAGTTGGCGCAACCGATGCAAAGCTCGTAATCGATCGCTACCAGACCATCGGCCCGTTTGGTGGTCGCCCCGGTCGGACACACGCTTTCGCACGGTGGATCCCCGCAATGCATGCAGGCGACGGGAAGAAAGGTCCGCCGCACATTCGGAAACTCGCCGGTTTCCAGGTCGAGCACGCGCCGCCACTGGATCCCCGGCGGGGTGGCATTCGTGCCCTTGCACGCTGCCGTACAGGTCTGGCAGCCGACACAGCGGCGCAGGTCGATGGTCATGACATAGCGTTTCATGCCGTGCCCTCCAGCTTGCGCAGAGCCACTCGCACGATGTCTGCACCGGAACCCGTGGCATCCGTCAGATCCAGCGTCATGGGGGCAATCGTGTTCAGGCTCGGTATGCCCAAGTCCTTGGCGAAAGGCTGGGCCCAGTGATCGAACTGGCCGATGATGACCAGCGTATCGGGTCGCACGCCCTGCATCAGGGCCGCCTTGCCGTAGGTGGCCCCGATGTGGGAGCGAACTTCAACGCGATCCCCGTCGGCAATGCCCAGTCCGGCGGCAGTCTTCGCATTCATGATGACTCCGGCATGGCCCCGCAGATTGAGCGCGACCTCGTGCATCATCTCGATGCCGGCGTTGCCTCCGGCGTGGTATTGCATGCTCTTGCTGGTCAGCAGCCAGAAAGGGAAGTCCTCGATCCTGGCGCCCGAACGTTCGAGGTTGCGCACCCAGTGTGCGGGAACATCGTGCCATTCCGGCAGGGCCGAATACTCGGAAAGTTGCTCGTCCCACCAGTTCATGTTCTTCTCGTGCAGCCGGTTGCCCAACTCCCGGCCGGTGCGCAGCAGGCGTTCCTGATAGGGCAGTTCGTAGCGCAGCCCGTGCTTTTCCATGGTCGGCGTCAAATACCATTCGAGCCTCGACATGGGAACGGCATAGAAGCCGTGCTCGCCGAACCAGTCGAGGCCATGCTCATCCTTGCCCTCCGAAAGCGTCAGCGAGGCCGCGCGGCAAACCGAATCCCAGATGCGCTCGGGCGCGAGGTCCCCGGCCGGATCGAGGCTGAAGTCATAATCCTTGCCCTTGAGCGGGGCGACACCGGAAATCCCCTTGTTGATCGCCTTGACATAGGGATCGAGCACACCGGAACGCCTGGCCAGTTCGGTGGTGATCCAGGTGAAGTCGCGCGCATCGCCCTGCGGCTCAACCGCTTTCTGGCGCAACACGACGCCCTTGTAATCCCAGAACTGCTCCATGTACTTGGTGCCGCCCATGCGGATCATCTGAGTGGACTCGAGATCGGTAGCCTCGGGCAACAGGATGTCGGCCATGTAGTTGGTCTCATCCAAGGTGTAGGCGACACAGGCCATGAACGGGAAGCGCGCCGCAATTTCCGCCAGGTGCGGCGTATCCCAGAACGAGATCGACGGGTTCGAGCGATAGACGATCCACACCTCGGGCAGCGTCGGCATCGGCATGGACCAATCGTCGGGCCGCTCACCTTGGAACATCCAGGCCAGTTGGGTCGGACCGAGCGCCTGACTCCACGCGCCGTTGTGGCCGACGATCGGCACCAGCGTCTGATGCAGGTTGCGGTTGGACGGCACCGTTTGCCACTCCTCCTTGGTCGTCGGGTTGAAGTACTGGACCATGAAGCCGTCCTCGCCCGGCGCCACGCCGAGATGGCGGTTGTCACGCGACTTGTTGAGCCGCACCGTGGTGCCGACCAGTCCACCGGGATTTTCCAGCGCGCCGACCAGCACCGCCAGCACGGTGCGCGCCCAGCAGCATTCGTAGGCGCCCCAGCCGTTGTTGACCGACTTGCCGAGGGTGACCGCCACCGGCCGCAAGGCCAGTGTCTTGCCGTCGATCTCGATGGTTTCGCCGATGCCGGCATTCTCCAGATACTCGTTGGCTATGCGGCGTATCGTCTCCGCCGGCACGTCGCAGATTCCAGCGGCCCACTCCGGCGTGTACTTGGCGATGTGGCCGACAAGCATTTCGTACGCCGTCTTGCCTTCAACGTCGGCATACTCCCGGCACTCCTTGTCGGCGTCCACCACCACGGCACGGGCGATACGGTAAGACCCAGCCACAGCGGGTCGCGCACCCGGCGTGTCGTGAGCCACGGCAGCGCCCGAAACCTCGTCCCAGATCAGCGGCTTGCGGCTCTCCGGGTCGCGCAGGTAAAGGCCGTCCGGAGCTACCAGGTAGGGCGATGCGGTGCGATCGCGAAGGAAGGGGATGTCGAGCTGTTGCAGACCATGCTCGCACACCAGGACATTGATCAGTGCAAACAGGAAAGCGGGATCGGTCTTGGGCCTGATCGGCACCCATTCGGCTGAACAGGCTCCCGTGACAGACAGGTGCGGCTCGACCTGAACCCGCTTGTAGCCGCGTATCCGGGCATCGGCATGGCGGATCACCGCGCAAGGTCCGCCCGTCACGTCGACGTTGGCCCCAACCGCAATCACATAGCGCGCGTTCGGCGTGTCGGACGCTACCGTGAAACCGCGATGCCAGAACTCGCCGTAAAGGTGCTCGGAATGAACGCACTTGACGCCCTGCCCCGAACCGAAGCTGTAATCCACCGGCCCCCATGCGGCAAGAAATGCCGGGAAGGTGCCCATGTAGTTCGACGGCGTACCGCCGTGTCCAAGACTGACCGCGAGCCTCGGCAGCCCGGCTTCGTCGACCAGCCCCTTGGCTCGCAGGGCACTGAGCTTCTGAGCCACGGTGTCGAGCGCCTCGTCCCACGAAATGGGAACAAAACCGGGATCCTCGTTGCGCCCCTTCTTCGGGTTGGTCCGTTTCATCGGCGACAGAATGCGGTTCGGGTTGTATGTCTTCTGCACCAACCCGTAAGCCTTGACGCAGGGCCGGCCCTTGGCTGGATGCACCTCGGCAGCGGCAAAATTGGGTTCGACCTCGGTTGCTACCCCATCCTCGACTTTCACGCTCATGAAATCGGGACCCGAAACACAGTTGTAGCAAAAGGTCGGAACGTGCTTGACTGACTTGGATTGGACTGCTGCCATGCTCGTTTTCCTCGACTAATGAACGCGTTCAGGATGCGAATAAACGCAGTGCCGCTCGCCCCGAACAAAACCGACGAGCGTCACGCCCGATTCGATCGCCACTCTGACCGCCATGCCGGTAGGCGCGGAAACCGCCGCCACCACGGCAATGCCCACCGCCGCCGCCTTCTGCACGATTTCGTAACTGGCGCGACTGGTCATGAGGACAAAGCCTCCGTCAAACGGCTTGCGCTGCACCGCCAGGGAACCGATCAGTTTGTCCAGCGCGTTGTGGCGCCCGACGTCTTCCCGCACCAGAGCGATGCCGCCATTGAAGTCGCACCACGCCGCCGCATGAACCGCACCGGTCAGCCGGAACAGATGCTGCATGTCCTGCAACGCGGACAAGGCGCGCGGCAAGGCGCCCGACGTCAGCACTGCGGACGACTGCACAGTGGCGGCGCGCTTGGCCAGTTGATCGAGACTTTCCGTGCCGCAAAGGCCGCAACCGGTTCTACCGGCGAGCGTTCGCCGATGCTCCTTGAGAATATGGGCGCGCTCCGCGGACAGTTGCATATGCACTTCGATGCCGTTGTCCCGCTCGATGATCTCAAGATCGTGAATTTCACCCGCGCGGCCGACAATGCATTCGCTGAGACTGAACCCCAGCGCAAAGTCTTCCAGGTCCAACGGCGTGGCAAGCATCACCGCATGGGAGATGCCGTTATAGACCAGCGCCACCGGCACTTCTTCTGCCACCGTCTCGTGCGAATGACTGGCAACGCCGCCCGCCCAGCGATAGGCGCCGTATCTGTTGTGTGCCTCGATGCCCACACCTGCTTCGTGTTGCATTGCCCGCCTCATCAGAATGTGCAGTGGCCAAACTTGACCCTACTTCCATTACGATACACTTTATCCGAGCACTAGACAATCATTTTGTATCGCATTAGAGTTGTCTTATGCTGCATACTGGATACAATGGCGTGCAATACAATGCCCGCTGTTGCCAGAGCGCCGGACTGGCTTTTCAGCTCAAGCCATCTGCGTCCTGCCCGACAGCGCAAATCTCTCAACTGGAAAGAATGTGAAAAGCCGACATATCAGCCAGTGGATCAAGGACTTTCTGGATCAGCATCCGACTCGCGCCAATTCACTGATCATTACGGTCTACGGCGACTTTATCGCCCCGCATGGCGGCACCGTCTGGCTGGGAAGTTTGATTCGACTGGTGCAGCCGCTGGGAATCAACGAGCGCCTGGTGCGCACCAGCGTCTATCGCCTGTCCGAGGAAAAGTGGCTGGTTTCCGAGCAACTCGGACGCAAGAGCTATTACAGCCTGACCACCTCCGGCCGGCGCCGCTTCGAACACGCCTATCGCCGGATCTATTTCGCCCCGCAGGAAACCTGGACAGGGGAATGGCAACTGGTCATGATGCCGTCCTCGCTGAGCGGCGCGCAGCGGGATGCCCTGCGCAAGGAACTGGCATGGGCCGGCTACGGCTCCTTGGCATCGGGCATACTGGCCCACCCTTCGGCGGATACCGAGGCGCTGCTCGACATCCTCCAGGAGACAGGGGCTCACGACAAGGTCGTCGCCATGAAGGCCGTCAATATCAGCGCCCTTTCCAGCAAACCATTGCAGGAACTGGTGCATGAATGCTGGAACCTCGACGTCCTTTCCGCCAAGTACCTCGACTTCATCGAACTGTTTCGCCCGGTACTGCGAACCATGCGTGCCGCCGGCAGCCTTGACCCCGAGCAATGTTTCATGGTCCAGACCCTGCTCATGCACTATTTCCGGCGGGCGCTGCTGCATGATCCGCAACTGCCCTCGCAACTGCTTCCCGCCAACTGGAGTGGCGGCGTCGCCCGCCAGTTGTGCCGCGACCTTTACGGCATCACCTATCCGCTCGCCCAGCAGCATCTGCTCTCGGTCTGTACCACGGCGAACGGGCCGCTGCCTGCCGCCGGGCCCTATTTTTACGAACGCTTTGGCGGGCTGGAAGCACCCGCCGCCGCGCTTGCCCTTGGTTCAACTGGCAATTGATGGATATCAACCGATACATGCCTAATATTTTTTGTTGATATTTTTGTATCTGTTATAGTTGTGCCAGAACGCCAACCTGGTTGATCGAGCGACGTCAAGGGAGTCAATAGTCATGCACAACCCGTCACAGTCCGGGGTCCATCTCGCGTCAAGCCATCAGGCAGTGACGGAACTGTTTCGCCAGGCCTCTGGAGCCGCGCGCGACACACTGAATCAGGCTGAACTGGGCACACTGCTGTCCGGCCTGGAGATGACATTCGCTCCAAGTCCGGCGCCGGCACAGCGACTACCCGCGGCAGAACTTCGCATCAGCCTGAACAGCACGCGTGAATTCGGCATGGTCATCAGCGCCGGCATGGGCGGCCTGGATGCGGAACTCGATGAAGGCAATTTCAAGAGGGATCGCGCCTCGGTTTACGCCGCTGCCGAACTGACGGATGCCGAAAACTTTCTGAGCCTGTTCAGGCGAACGCTAGCCTATCAACGATTGGCCGGGATTGCCCGGTGCGACGGACTGCCGCTCCCCGACGCCAAGCTCAGGACCTGCTTCGAACAGATTCTGGCGCTGGCAATAGGCTTTGCTCCGGGCAATCCCGAAGCACCGTTCGTACTGCACAGCCTGGAACTGAATCCCGCCGCATTCGTAGCTGACCGGCTGATCATCCAGACCGCCCGCTGCGAATTCGGCCCACCCGTGCCCGGCCGCTTGCCCCGCCCCATCCACAAGATCGAAAAGCTGATCCATCCGGCTTCGATTGGCATCATCGGCGTTTCGTCGAGCAACATGAATTTCGGCCGGATCATCCTGAAGAACCTGATGGGAAGCGGCTACAGCAAGGAACGCCTATGCATCATTCGTCCCGGCGAGACCGAGATCGACGGCGTCAGGTGCGTCGAAAGCCTGAAGGCGCTCGACCACAAGCTGGACATGATGATCGTGGCGGTAGCCGCCAGCGCCGTCTACGAACTGGTCGATGAAATCATCGAGACCGACTCTGTCGAATCGGTCATGCTGATTCCCGGCAGCCTGGGCGAAACCAAGGCCAGCCGCGAGCCTGCGGCGGCGCTGGCCGGGCGCATCAACGCAGCCCACGGCAAGCCCGGTGGTGGGCCGGTTTTCCTCGGCGCCAACTGCCTCGGCGTGGTGTCCCATCCCGGCTCGTATGATTCCTGGTTCATCCCTCTGGAACGGCTGCCGAAGCCGCAGAAGAAACCCGAAAGAAATTCCGTGATGCTGAGCCAGAGCGGCGCCTTCATGATCACCCGCCTGAGCCAGAACCCGTGGCTTGACCCGCGCTACATGCTGGCGCTGGGCAACCAGACCGATCTGACCCATGGCGACATGCTCGGCTACTTCGCGGATCGGGCCGAAATCGAAACCATCGGCATCTATGTCGAAGGTTTCAAGGATCTGGACGGGCTCGACTTCGCCAGGGCAGTCCGCAGGGCCGTGCTGAACGGCAAGCAGGTAGTGGTCTACAAATCCGGCAAGACCGCGCCCGGCATGGGCGGCGTCATGGGCCATACCGCATCCATCGCCGGCGGCCCGATCCTGTTCGACTCGGTGGTACGTCAGGCCGGCGCCATCGTCGCCGAAGATTTCAACAGTTTCGATGACCTGTTCTACATGGCCGGCGCCCTGCACAAGAAGAAGATCGGCGGCAATCGCCTCGGCGCCATCAGCGGCGCGGGTTTCGAGGCGGTCGGCATGGCCGACTTCATCGAGTCGGACAGCTTTGCCATGAAGATGGGCGCGCTGGATCCCGCTACCGTCAAGCAACTGGAAGAAATTCTGCTGGCCAAGAAGCTCAATGCCCTGGTCGAAGTCAGGAACCCGATCGACATCAATCCCGGCGCCGATGACGAGGCGCACCTGCAAATCGTCGAGGCCTTTCTGCGGGATGCCGAGATCGACGCCGTGGTGGTCGGACTTGACCCCACCGCACCCTCGGTGCGGGCGCTGGAACAGAGCAAACTGCGTCCCGGTTTTGATATCACGGATCCGAAGAGCACCGTGCATCTGATGCCGCCCCTGGTCGATCGCAATGACAAACCGGTGATCGGGATTGTGGACGGCGGTCATCTCTACGACGCCATGTGCGCGGGGCTGATGGATCAGGGGGTCTGTATCTTCCGCAACTGCGCACGCGGCACCAAAGCCCTGGTGCACTACATCGAGGCAAGGCTGAATGCCGAGAACCTCATCAAACGGAATCGCTGAACCCGTCATTCGTCAAGAATCCACACAAATACACAGGACCCACCATGAGCCAAACACTGATCAACGACATCTTCCGGACGGCGCACAGTGAGGGGCGGTCCTCGCTGTTCGAGCATGAGGTCTACCGGCTGCTCGCCGCAGCCGACATCGCCTCGACGCCAAGACACGAGGTGATTGCCGGCGGGGCCGAGCCGGACGATAAACTCCTGGCGTCATTCGCCGGCAGCCGGATGGTCGTGAAGATCGTCTCCGGCAGCATTGCCCACAAGTCGGACGTGGGCGGGGTAGCCATCGTGCCCAACCAGCCGGCGGCGGTGCGAGCCGCCTGTCGCAGCATGCTCGCGAAGCTGTCCGAACGGGACATCGCGGGAGTGATGCTCACGGAGTTCATCGAAGCGGACGCCGCGGGTTCCGGTAGCGAACTCCTGGTCGGCATCCGCAACACGCGCGAATTCGGCATGATCCTCAGCGCCGGCATGGGCGGCATCGACACCGAGCTTTATGCCGGGGGCTTACGCAGGGGGCAGGCGGTCGTGTCGGCTTCCACCGCGCTGACCACGGCCGAGGAATTCCTCGAGATTTTCAGACCGACGATTGCCTACCGGAAGATCGCCGGACTGACGCGGGGGGGCCGCCGCCTGGTGCCCGACGAAACCCTCCTCCAGTGTTTCGGCGCCTTCATCCGCCTCGCGAACGGCTGCTCGGCGGGCAACCCCGAGACGGACTTCGTCATCGAGGAGCTGGAGGTGAACCCATTCACCTGCTCGGCCGGCTCGCTCGTCGCGCTCGACGGATTGTGCCGCTTCGGCCGGCCGCAGAGCGTCCGCCCGCCGCGGCCTCAGGGCAAGATCGACAGGATGCTGCACCCGGCTTCGATCGGAATCATCGGTGCATCAGCCACGCGCATGAACTTCGGCCGGATCACCCTGAAGAACATCATCGCATCCGGTTATGACCGGTCGCGGCTGCTCGTCATCAATCCCGACGGCCAGGAAGTAGATGGCGTGCGCTGTGCGCCGAATCTGGGGGCGCTGGAGCAGAAGCTGGACCTGCTGATCCTCGCGGTTACCGCCGATGTCGCCTTCGGAATCATCGATGAGGTGATCAGGACCGACGCCGTTGAATCGGTGCTGTTGATCCCAGGTGGCATGGGGGAAACCGAGGCGAGCAGGGAGCCTGCGCAGCGGATGCTGGAAACGATCGACGACGCCCGGCGGACGACAGGCCGCGGACCGGTATTCGTCGGCGCGAACTGTCTGGGAATCATCTCGCACCCCGGCAACTACGATTCCTGGTTCATTCCCGAGGAACGCCTGCCGAGAACTCAGAAGAAGGCACAACGCACTTCGGCGCTCATCAGTCAGAGCGGTGCCTTCCTGGTCACGCGACTCAGCAAGAACGCGTGGCTCGACCCGGCCTACATGGTCGCCTTGGGCAACCAGAACGACATCACGCACGGCGACATGGTCGAGAACCTCGCAAGCAACCCGGACATCCACGTGATCGGGGCCTACGTCGAAGGATTCAAGGACCTCGACGGGCTGGCCCTGGCGCGGGCCGTGCGCAAGGCGACCCTTGCCGGCAAGCAGGTCGTCATTTACAAGGCCGGACAGTCCGTCGCGGGCAAGCAGGCCGCGATGGGTCACACGGCCTCGATCGCCGGCGACTACGAGGTATGCCTGACCGTGCTCACGCAGGCCGGCGCACTGATTGCGAGCGACGTCAGCGAGTTCAGCGACCTGTTCTACATCGCGGACTGCCTGAGCAAGAAGGTCGTCCGCGGCAAGCGACTCGGCGCCTTGGCCGGCGCGGGATACGACACGGTGGCCATCGGCGACAGTATCCAGGTGGGCGACTTCTCCATGTCTCTGGCCGCGATCGGACCATCGACCCGGGAACGGCTGGTAGCGATCCTGGCGACGAAGAAGCTCGATGCGCTCATGGAAGTCAGGAACCCGTTCGACATCAACCCGGGAGCAGACGACGATGTTCACCTGCTTTGCACCGAGGCCATGGCCGCCGAACCGGGCGTCGACTCCGTAGTCGTCGGACTCGACCCGACGTCGCCCATGGTCAGGTCACTCAAGAAGAGCGCGCGGGCGGGCTACGACATCGACAGCCCGGAGAGCATCGTCCAGACGCTGCCGGCACTGGTCGCCTCCTGTCCGAAACCCATCGTCAGCTTCATTGACGGCGGCCCGCTCTTCGACCCGATGGCCGATCAGCTAATGGAACAGGGCGTCTGCGTCTTCCGCTCCAGCGAGCGCGCAACGCGGGCGCTCGTCCGCTATACCGAGGCCCGGCTCCGCGCGGCGCACCTGCGTGGCGAGGCGGCGCCTGGCGCCTAGTCGGCCGGTGGTGGTGTCGGGCCGTCGAACAGTTCCTCGATGAAGCCGAAGCGCCTGAAGTCGCGTACCCGCATCGGGTACAGCACGCCTTCAAGATGATCGCACTCGTGCTGCACCACCCGGGCGTGAAAGCCCTCCACGGTTCGCTCGAAACGCTGACCGGTTTCATCGAAGCCGGCGTAACGCAGATGTCTCCGGCGCGGCACCCAGCCACGTAATCCGGGCACCGAAAGACAGCCCTCCCAGGCTTCCTCCTCCTCGTCCGAAAGCGGCACCAGTTCCGGATTGATCAGCACCGTGTTGGGCACGTCCGGCGCGTCCGGATAGCGTGGGTTAGAGAAACCGCCGAAGATCACCACCCGCAGATCAACGCCGATCTGCGGCGCGGCCAGTCCGGCACCGTCAAGCTGCGCCATGGTATCGCGCATGTTCCGCAGCAGTTCCGCCAGTTGCGGCGTACCGAACGCCGTCACCGGCTGCGCCACTCGCAGCAGGCGCTGATCACCCATGCGCAGAACTTCGCAGATCATTCCGCGCAAACGCCTTCGATGATGCGGCGCACGCGCGCCATGGCCAGGTGCAGCGCCGCTTCAAGGTCATCGAACTTGATGCCGTGGGCCGAATCCGCCCGTCCTGCCGCCCAGTTGGACACCACGCAAAGTGCCGCGTAGGGCATTTCCAACTCACGCGCCAACCCGGCCTCCGGCATGCCGGTCATGCCGACAATGTCGGCACCGTCACCCTGCAAACGATTGATCTCCGCCGCCGTTTCCAGCCGCGGCCCCTGCATGGCGGCATACACCGCACCGTCGATCAGTTCTTCGCCGATCCGGCGCGAAACATCGAGCAGCCGTTTGCGCACAGCCGCATCGTAAGGTTCGGTGAAGTCCACATGCACCACGGGACCGTCACCGCCGGACTGAAAGGTCATCTCGCGTCCCCATGTGTAGTCGATGATCTGGTGCGGCGCGACGAGGGAGCCGGGGCCGAGATCGGCGCGAATGCCACCCACCGAAGCCACCGAAATGATCTGAGTCACACCGGAGGTTTCCAGCGCATGAATATTGGCGCGGTAATTCACCAGATGGGGCGGAATCGTATGTCCATAGCCGTGACGGGCAATAAAAACCACGTCCTCGCTCCCGACGCGGCCGAAAGTGAGCGGGCCCGAAGGCTCGCCGTAGGGCGTGCGCACGATCTCCCGATGCGACACGTCCAGATTGGCGAGTTGGGTCAAGCCGCTGCCACCTATGATGCCGAGCATAAAAATCCCCTGAAAATTCAATCGGAAAACAGGCTTCAGCGTGATAGAATGATCGGCTTTTTTCGCACTGCAACAACGCCAACCGCCCCCATGTCCCGCGCCCTCAGAAACATCGCCATTATCGCCCACGTTGACCACGGCAAAACCACCTTGGTCGACCAGTTGCTGCGTCAGTCCGGCACTTTTGCCGCCCATCAGGCTGTTACCGAACGGGTAATGGATTCCAACGATCTGGAAAAGGAACGCGGGATCACAATCCTGTCGAAGAACTGCGCCATCGACTACGAAGGCGTCCATATCAATATCGTCGATACTCCCGGACACGCCGACTTCGGCGGCGAGGTCGAGCGCGTATTGTCGATGGTCGATGGCGTGCTGCTGCTGGTCGACGCGGTCGAAGGCCCGATGCCGCAAACCCGCTTCGTCACACGCAAGGCACTGGCGCTGGGACTGAAACCGATCGTGGTGGTGAACAAGATCGACCGTCCGGGCGCCCGGCCCGACTGGGTCATCAGTCACACCTTCGATCTGTTCGACAAACTTGGCGCCACGGAAGAACAACTCGATTTTCCCGTCGTTTTTGCGTCGGCGCTGAACGGTTTCGCCATGCTCGATGCGACCAAACCCGGCACCGACATGCGTCCGCTCTACGAGGCCATCATCAAGCACACGCCGCAGCCCGACGTCGATGTGGACCAGCCGCTGCAACTGCAGATATGCTCCATCGACTACAACAGCTATGTCGGCCGCATCGGCATCGGCCGCATCAAGCAGGGCCGCATGAAGGCCGGCCAGGAAGTCGCGGTGATGTACGGCGACGAGGCCAAGGGCAAATCAAAAATCGCCCAGATCATGATGTTCACGGGTCTCGAGCGCGAGCAGATGACCGAGGCGGAAGCCGGCGACATCGTTCTGGTGACCGGCATCGAACAGGTCGGTATCGGCGTCACCATCTGCGACCCGGCGGCGCCGGTCGGCATGCCCCCGCTGGTGGTGGATGAGCCGACGCTGACCATGAATTTCCAGGTCAACACCTCGCCGCTGGCCGGCAAGGAAGGCAAGTACGTCACCAGCCGCCAGATTCGCGAGCGACTGCAAAAGGAACTGATGGCCAACGTCGCCCTGCGCGTGGAAGACACTGCCGACGCCGACGTATTCCTTGTCTCCGGCCGCGGCGAACTGCACCTGACCATCCTGCTCGAAACCATGCGCCGCGAAGGCTACGAACTGGCGGTATCGCGTCCGCGCGTGCTGTTCAAGGAAATCAACGGCGAAAAGTGCGAACCCTACGAACTGCTCACCGTCGATATCGAAAACGATCATCAGGGCGCCGTCATGGAAGAGCTTGGCCGTCGGCGCGGCGAATTGTTGAACATGGAGTCGGACGCCAAAGGTCGGGTCCGGCTCGAATACCGCATTCCGGCCCGCGGCCTGATCGGCTTTCAGGGCGAGTTCCTGACCTCGACCCGTGGCACCGGCATGGCCAGCCATATTTTTGACGACTACGGCCCGATGGCCGGCACCATGGCCGAACGCCGCAACGGCGTGCTGATTTCGCAGGATAACGGCGCCGCAGTGGCTTATGCTCTATGGAAGCTGCAGGATCGCGGTCGCATGTTCGTCAGTCACGGCGACCCGCTCTACGAAGGCATCATCATCGGTATCCACAGCCGCGACAACGACCTGGTGGTGAACCCGATCAAGGGCAAGCAACTGACCAACGTTCGCTCGTCAGGCACAGACGAAGCGGTGCGCCTGGTGCCGCCGATTCTGATGACGCTCGAATCCGCCGTCGAATTCATCGCCGACGACGAACTGGTCGAAATCACGCCCAAGTCGATCCGCCTGCGCAAGCGCTTCCTCACGGAAATCGAACGCAAGCGCGCCAACAAGGCGTCGGCCTAAAAAAACGGGAGCCGAGGCTCCCGCTTTTATTGAAACGTTGGCACTGGCGCGCTCTGCGTACCTGGAATTCCGCTTTGCCGGCCCGAGAAGCGGAATTCCCGGCAGACAAGGTCCGGGCAGGTAACGCCGATTGTGCCGTGACCTAGCCCAGCGCCTTCAGCGCTGCCGCGTAGTTCGGCTCCTGCGCAATCTCCGGCACCATTTCGCTGTGAATCACCTTGTCGTTCTCGTCCAGTACCACCACGGCGCGAGCCGTGAGTCCGGCCAGCGGTCCGTCGGCCATGGCCACGCCCCATGCCTTGAGAAACTCAGGATTGCGGAAGGTCGACAGGTGAGCGACATTCTTCAGGCCCTCCAGTTCACAGAAGCGCTTGGCGGCGAAGGGTAGATCTCCTGAAACGCAGAGTACGACGGTATTCGCCATATCTCCGGCGGCCTCGTTGAACTTGCGCGTTGATGTGGCACAGGTCGGTGTATCGATGCTCGGGTAAATATTCATTACCTTGCGCTTGCCGGCAAAGTCCTTGAGCGAGACATCGGCCAGCGCCGCGCTGGTCAGTTTGAAGTCCGGGGCCCTGGCTCCGGCGGCGGGAAGATCGCCATCAACGCGAACGGGGGTGCCGCGCAGGGTTATGGTTGTACTCATGGGTAGCTCCTGATTGAGATGGGTGGGGGGGGAAGCGAACGTCAATTCTAGTGAATCCGGGCCAGCCCGGGAAGTACGGCGACGGCATTTGCCGTTGTGGCCTCGACAACCTGCCGGACTGCAATGCCGCGCAGGTCGGCCAGGGTTTGCGCAATGCGCGGCAGTTGATCCGGCGTGTTGCGCGCGCCTGATTTCCACTCGGGAGGGATGTCCGGCGCATCGGTTTCCAGCACGATGGCATCGAGCGGCAGCGTAGCGGCGAGTTCGCGGATGCGGCTGGCGCGCGGGAAGGTCATTGCTCCGCCGAAACCCAGCTTGAAACCGAGCTTGATGAATTCATCGGCCTGCTGCCGGCTGCCGTTGAAGGCATGGGCAATTCCGCAGGACACGCGACAACGCCGCAGGTGCTTCAGCACCGGGTCGATGGCACGTCGGGAATGCAACAGCACCGGCAGATTCGCATCGCGAGCAAGTTCCAGTTGCGCACTGAAATAGAACTCCTGCCGACGATCGTCGCGCGGGTCGACGAATCGATCGAGACCAATCTCACCTACCGCCACGGGGTGTTCGCGCAAAACAGTTTCACGGAGGGCATCGAGGTCGGCTTCGATAGCACGGTCCACATACATCGGATGAATTCCATAGGCCGCAACACAGCCGGAATAGTCCCTGCAAACTGAGGCGACGGCGCCGAAGTTGGCACGTTCTATCGACGGCACCACGATCCACCCTATCCCGGCCTGTGCTGCCGCATCCGCCACCGCAGCGCGGTCGCCATCAAACTCGGCGGCATCCAGATGACAGTGGGTGTCGACCAGCATTGATCATTCCAGTTCATCTATCCAGGCTTGCTGAATCGCTTCGAGCTTCTTCTCTCCGCAGTGGCCCTCGCTTTCCTCGAAGCCCGGCAAATCCATGACCCAACTCATCAGGTCGACGAAATTGATCCGGGTCGGGTCGACCTCCGGATGGGCGTCGACCAGCGCTATTGCAACTTCAAGGCTGTCGGTCCACTTCATTTCTTGGAATGTCCTTCCTTGACCATGTTGATGGTGTATTTCGGAATCTCTATCACCAGAGGAACCTGGCCGACCAAAGCCTGACACGAAAGACGCGAGTTGGGCTCCAGGCCCCAGGCCTTGTCGAGCAGATCCTCCTCGATTTCCTCTGCCGCCGCGAGCGAATTGAAACCTTCGCGCACGACGACATGGCATGTGGTGCAGGCGCAGGACTTCTCGCAGGCATGCTCGATCTCGATATCGTTGCCGAGCAGCGCATCGCAGATCGAAGTTCCCGGCGCGACATCAATGACCGCGCCGTCGGGACACAACTCGACATGGGGTAGAACAATGATCTGCGTCATGATGATATCTGGTCAATTTTCCGGCCGGCGAGTGCACGTTTCACACTCTGGTTCATGCGCCGCGCCGCGAATTCGTTGGTGGCCGCGCTCAAGGCTTGCATGGCGCCATCGATGGCGCGGCGATCGTCGCCGCTCATCACGGTTTGCAGTGTGGTCACGGCAGCATCGATATGCGCACGCTCCAGCGTCGACAGCAGTTCCGCATCGTCCTGCAGCGCCGAGTGGGTAGCCTCGATCAGGCGCTGGGACTCCACCTGCGCCTCGCGCAGCGCACGACGGAAGGCGTCATCGCCGGCATGGCTGAAACTGTCCTTGAGCATGCCCGTAATTTCATCATCGCTCAGGCCGTAGGACGGCTTGACCTCGATGTGCGCTTCGCGGCCGCTGGTCTGTTCGCGCGCCGTGACGGAGAGCAGCCCGTCGGCATCCACCTGAAAGGTGACGCGGATGCGCGCCGCACCCGCCACCATGGGCGGTATGCCGCGCAGTTCGAACCGCGCCAGGCTACGGCAGTCCGAAACCAGTTCGCGTTCGCCCTGTACTACCTGAATCACCATCGCCGTCTGTCCATCCTTGAAGGTGGTGAATTCCTGTGCGCGCGCAACCGGAATGGTGGAGTTGCGCGGAATGACCTTTTCCACCAGGCCGCCCATCGTCTCCAGACCCAGCGACAGCGGAATCACATCGAGCAGCAGCCAGTCATCGCCGGCGGCGCGGTTGCCCGCCAGCAGATTGGCCTGGATCGCAGCACCGAGCGCCACGACCTTCTCCGGGTCGAGATTGTTGAGCGGTTCCTGCTTGAAAAGCTCTGCCACCGCATGCTGGACTTGCGGCATGCGCGTCGAACCGCCCACCATAACGACCCCGCGTACATCGGCTACGGTCAGGCCGGCATCGCGCAGAGCTTTCTTGCTCGGCGCGATGGTCTTCTGCACCAGGGTGCGGGAGATCTCCGTAAATATCTCGGTAGTCAACACCAGATCGACGTATTCGCCGCTGCCGAGTTTGACCGTAATGGGTGCCTGGCCATGCTGGGACAGCTGCTCCTTGGCTTCACGGGCGCGCATTTGCAGCAGCCGCGCGTCCTGCGGTGAAAGGGGCGCCAGTTTCGCCTGTTCGATGATCCAGCAGAATATGCGGTGATCGAAATCATCACCGCCGAGAGCCGAATCGCCACCGGTAGCCATGACCTCGAAGACGCCTTTCGACAGGCGCAGGATCGAGATGTCGAAAGTGCCGCCGCCAAGGTCGAACACGGCGTAGATACCCTCAACCGAATTGTCCAGGCCATAGGCAATCGCGGCGGCCGTCGGTTCATTCAGCAGGCGCAATACATTCAAGCCGGCGAGACGCGCCGCATCCTTGGTGGCCTGGCGCTGCGCATCGTCAAAATAGGCCGGTACGGTGATCACGGCACCGGTCAGTTCGCCACCCAGCGACGCCTCGGCCCGATTGCGCACCGTCTTAAGGATTTCCGCCGATATCTCGACCGGACTCTTTACGCCGGCAATGGTCTTGAGCTTGACCATGCCTTCTGCATCGACGAAATCATAGGGCAGGGTTTCAATGTGGGCGATATCGTGCCGCCCGCGGCCCATGAAACGCTTTACCGAAATAATGGTGTTCCTAGGATCGATGGACTGCCTGGCTTCCGCGCCGTAGCCGACTTCGACGCTGCCGTCGGCGGCATAGCTGACCACGGAGGGCAGCAGCGGCCGGCCCCGGACGTCATTGAGCACTACGCTCATGCCGCTCCTGACGGTAGCGACCAGCGAGTTGGTAGTGCCAAGATCGATGCCGACCGCAAGACGATGTTCGTGAGGGGCCGCGGAGTCTCCCGGCTCCGCAATCTGAAGAAGTGCCATATTCTGATTTTACGCAGTGACGGCTTCGAGCGCGTCGTCGATTTCGTTGAGCAGTTTTTCCTGAAACATCAGTTGTCGCACCAGACTGGCCGCGGCGGTTAAATCCCTGGTGAGGTCGATCAACCCGGCAAGCCGCTCGTATGCCACCTTGATTTCATTCGACAGATTCAACCTGACCGCCTCCAGCGCCTCTTCGTCAGACGCGGCACGGGCTTCCATCACGGCTTCGCGCAGCTCCATCTGGCTCATCAGAAATTCCACGGGCATCGCCGTGTTGCTTTCCAGTTGCGGATCATGGCCCAACAAAGCCAGCAGGTACCGAGCACGCTTGCCCGGCGACTTGAGCGTCTGGAACGCCTCGTTGATCCGCGTTGACCACTGCATGGCCAGACGCCGGTCGGCGTCACCGGCATGGGCGTGCTTGTCCGGATGCACCTGTGCCTGAATGTCGCGAAAACAATCCTCGAGTCTTCCCAAATCGAGCGACTGCACACGCGGCAGGCCGAACAACGTGAAATGGTCGGCAACGAAATTGAGATCGAACGTGGTCATCTGCAATTCATGTGTTGAAGGACTCGCCGCAGCCACAGGCATCCTTGGCGTTCGGGTTGTTGAACTTGAAGCCTTCCTTGAGGCCTTCCTTGGTGTAGTCAAGCTCGGTGCCCTCGAGATACGGCAGGCTCTTTGGATCGATCAGCACCTTCACCCCGTGGCTTTCGAAAACGAGATCCTCGGGTTCCGCCGCATCGGCGAACTCCAATTTGTAGGCCATCCCGGAACAGCCCGAGGTTTTGACCCCGAGACGAATTCCGACGCCCTTGCCGCGCTTGGCGAGGAAGTTGGCGACGTGCCTGGCGGCGGGTTCGGAGAGAGTTACCGGCATGATCAGGCTCCCTGTTTCTTTCTGTAATCGGCCACGGCGGCCTTGATCGCGTCCTCGGCGAGAATGGAACAGTGAATCTTCACCGGCGGCAATGCAAGCTCTTCGGCGATATGGGTGTTCTTGATCTCCAGCGCCTGATCCAGCGTCTTGCCCTTGACCCATTCGGTCACCAGCGAAGAAGAGGCAATCGCCGAACCGCAGCCATAGGTCTTGAACTTGGCGTCTTCGATGACGCCGTCCTTGCCGACCTTGATCTGCAGCTTCATTACGTCGCCGCAGGCCGGTGCGCCGACCATGCCGGTAGCGACTCCGTCGTCGTCCTTGCCGAAGGAACCGACGTTGCGCGGGTTTTCGTAGTGATCCAGTACTTTTTCGCTGTATGCCATGATAATTCTCCGGTTATTCCTTTTGCTTCAGTGTGCTGCCCAATGGACGGTGCTCAGATCGACGCCTTCCTTGTACATTTCCCACAATGGAGAAAGTTCGCGCAGTTTTCCCAGTTTGTCGTGCAGCAGCTTGATCGTGAAATCGATCTCCTCTTCCGTCGTGAAGCGGCCGAGGGTAAAGCGAATCGAACTGTGCGCCAACTCATCCGAGCGTCCCAGCGAGCGCAGCACGTAGGAGGGTTCGAGACTGGCCGAGGTGCACGCCGATCCGCTCGACACGGCGATGTCCTTGATCGCCATGATCAGCGACTCGCCTTCGACAAAATTGAAGCTGACATTCAGGTTGTGCGGCACGCGCTGTTCGATGTCGCCGTTGACGTAGGTTTCCTCGATGTCCGTCAAACCCTTGAGCAGTTTGTCGCGCAGCATGCGAATGCGCTCGTTCTCGGTCGCCATTTCCTCGCGCGCCAGACGGAAGCTTTCACCCATGCCGATGATCTGGTGCGTCGCCAGCGTCCCTGAGCGCATGCCGCGCTCGTGGCCTCCGCCGTGCATCTGCGCCTCCAGCCGGATGCGCGGCTTGCGCCTCACGTACAGCGCGCCGATTCCCTTGGGGCCGTACGTCTTGTGCGCGCAAAATGACATCAGGTCGACCTTCAGCTTGCTCAGATCGATCGGCATCTTGCCGGTGGCCTGCGCCGCATCGACGTGGAAGATCACCCCCTTCTCGCGACAGATCTCGCCGATCTCGGCCAGAGGCTGTATCACGCCGATCTCGTTGTTCACCGCCATCACCGAAGCCACTACCGTATCGGACCGCAGCGCCGCCTTGAACTGGTCGAGGGTGATCAGGCCGTTTTCCTGAGGTACCAGATAGGTCGCCTCGAATCCCTGACGTTCGAGTTCCTTGACCGTATCCAGCACCGCCTTGTGCTCGGTGGACACCGTAATGATGTGCTTGCCCTTGGTTCCGGCGTAAAAGTGCGCCGCGCCCTTGATGGCAAGATTGTTCGATTCCGTTGCGCCCGAGGTCCAGATGATTTCCTTGGCGTCCGCACCGACCAGGGCGGCGACTTCTTCGCGGGCTTCTTCCACGGCTTTCTCCGCTTCCCAGCCATAGGCGTGGGAACGCGAGGCCGGGTTGCCGAAATGCTCCGTCAGCCAGGGAATCATCTTTGCCGCCACGCGCGGATCAACCGGCGTGGTGGCGGAATAGTCGAGGTACACCGGCAGTTTCATTACAAATTTCTCCAGTTCAGCTTGTCAGGGCCGTCAGACCCTTGAGTTGCCCGATTGTAGTGTTCAGTGCAGTGAAAAATTCACGCACCTGCATTGCGGTATTGCCCGGGCCAAAACTGACCCGCACGGCACCGCGCGCGACGGACGAGGCGACTCCCATCGCCAGCAGCACATGCGAAGGTTCCGGATTGGCGCTGGAACAGGCCGCCCCGGCCGCGACGGCAAAGCCGGCGCGATCGAGCTTGCCGACCAGGGTTTCGCCATCGATGCCGGCGAAGGCAAAGTAGCTTGTATTGGGCAGGCGCTCGGCAGCCCCGGCAAAGATTGTCGCGCCGCGTGCCAGCAGCCCGGCTTCAAGTTCCTCACGCAGACCCGCAAGCTGTGTTTCGCGCGTATAGAGCCGGGTCACCGCCAATTCCGCAGCGAGGCCAAAACCGACAATTGCCGCGACGTTCTCGGTGCCGGAGCGCAGACCGCGTTCGTGGCCGCCACCGGCGATCAGCGGCTGCAGTTCGACGCGCTTGTCGACCACCAGAGCTCCCGCGCCTTTCGGCCCGCCCAGCTTGTGCGCAGAAAGCGTCAAGGCATGCACGCCGGCGTCGTTGAGCGTTCGGAAATTCAGCGGGCGCCTGCCGAAAGCCTGCACCGCATCGGTGTGAAACCACGCCCGAGTCGGCCTGGCCTGCGCGGCGAGGGAAGCTATGTCTTGTACGGCGCCGGTTTCGTTATTCGCCAGCATGACGGAAAAAAGCGCCGGCTTTTCCTCCAGTGCGGCTTGAAAGTCGGCACTGGCGACACGGCAATTTTCATCGACCGCAATCTCCCGCAGCCTCCATCCGGTGCGCCGCAACTGCTTTGCCGGCTCACGCACGCAGGGATGTTCAATGGCAGAGATCGCCACCAAGCCTGGCGCAAGGCAAGCGGCCGCACCCTTGACGAAAAGATTGTTGGCTTCCGAACCACCGCTGGTAAACACCACTTCCGTCGGATGCGCTCCGACCGAGAATGCCACTCGCTGCCGCGCCTCGTCAATCGCGCGCCGCGCCGCACGACCGTACTCGTGACGACTGGACGCGTTGCCGTACTGCGCCTCAAGATACGGCAGCATGCCTTCCAGCACGCGCGAATCCAGCGGCGCAGTGGCGTTGTGGTCGAAATAAACGGGGGTGAACATGGCAGTGCCGGAAGGCGCTCAGGCGGCGACGAGTTCCTCGACCGAACGGCGCACCACCCGACGCAGCGGGCGTTCGTCATGCAATACAGCCGCCACACCGGTCTTCTCCCGTTGCTGGGCCACCAGCTCGGCCAGGCTGACCGAATTGAGGTACTCGAACATCTTTTCATTCAGGCTGGTCCACAACTCGTGTGTCATGCAGGGACGCAGGTCTTCCGCGCAATTGCCCTTGCCGCCGCAATTCGTCGCATCCAGCGACTCGTCGACGGCATGAATGATGGTGGAAACCGAAATGGCTTCCAGCGGTTGCGCCAGACAATAGCCACCGCCCGGTCCGCGCACGCTGGAAACGAGCTGGCGTCGGCGCAACTTGCCGAACAGCTGTTCGAGGTAGGAAAGGGAAATCTTCTGCCGCTCGCTGATGCCGGCCAGCGTTACCGGGCCGGTGTGCTGGCGCAGGGCAAGATCGATCATCGCGGTTACCGCAAAACGTCCTTTGGTCGTCAGTCTCATGTTTGTTCTCCGTCGGGTATTACGGTTGAGAAACGCATCAGGAGCAATACCTGAGCATTTCAATCAAGTATAGAGCATCCCGATCTTTTTAGTCCACTATTTTCGACAGATAGTTCGGATCAAACTTGTCGGCGGTAGCCACGTCGTCTTCAAGCGAAACTCCTGAACGCTCCATGGTCTTGAGCAGGGCTTCGAAACGCCGGTCGGTTTCCACGGCATGATTGAGCAGACCGTGGATCGCCTGCGCCAGCGGATCGTCCTCATTTCGCGTCACCGCATAGGCGGAGAAGCCCATCTGACCGGCCTTGACTTCACGGTCGATCTCGCTCCTGTCTTCGACGATACGGGCCGGAATACCCACCGCGGTCGCTCCGGGCGGAACGTCGCGCACCACCACGGCATTCGATCCGACCTTGGCGCCCTTGCCCAGGGTAATCGGCCCCAGCACCTTGGCTCCTGCGCCGATCACCACACCGCGCTCCAGGGTGGGATGCCGCCGACCCTTGCTCCACGACGTGCCTCCAAGAGTGACGCCGTGATACAGCGTGCATTCATCTTCGATCACAGCCGTCTCGCCAATGACCACACCCATGCCATGGTCGATGAACACCCGGCGACCGATGGTTGCTCCCGGGTGAATTTCGATGCCGGTAACCCAGCGCGTGAAATGCGACGTGAAGCGCGCCAGCCAGCGCAAGCGCGAACCCCACAGCCAGTGCGAAACCCGGTGCAGCGTCAGGGCATGGAAGCCCGGATAGCAGGTCAGTACCTCCCATGTGGAGCGGGCGGCAGGATCGCGTTCAAAAACGCAGGAAATATCTTCACGCAGACGAGAGAACATGGAGTGATCTATTAGTATTTGATGAAATGGTAGAAAGCCCCGGCGTCGAGGTCAAGTTTTATTTACAGCTTATCGCTTGCAAGTCGGGTCTGACGCGGCTTTTTCCAGCGCGGCGAACAGCCCGCGCAGGATGGCGACCTCCTCCTTCTCCGGCGCGGCACGGGAAAACATGCGCCGCAGCCGCGCAACGAAACGTTTCGGGCTTGCCGGGTCGAGAAACTCGCTGGATAGCGCCGCGCGTTCGATATGGGCGATCAGGCGTTCCACCTCATCGTGGCTGGCAAGCTCTCCGGCACCCGAGATGACGGGCGGCAAACCGGGATCGAGCGCTGCCAGCCGCAACTCGTAGCACATCACCTGCACCGCCGCCGCGAGGTTGAGCGAACTGAACTCCGCATTCACAGGAATCATTGCCCAGCGCCGGCACATCGCCAGCTCATCGTTGGACAACCCCGAGGTCTCGTTGCCGAAGACCAGCGCGACATCACCGGTAGCCGCCATCATTACCAGTTCGGCCGCCCCGTCACGAGCCCACAGCGCCGGCACCGCCAGTTCCCGGCGGCGCGCGGTCATGGCCATGGCCAGCACGGTACCGCTCAAGGCCTCCGGCAGCGAGGTCACCACCTCGGCCTGCACCAGCAGATCGGTCGCGCCGGCCGCCATGGCATCAGCCTGTGCGTCGGGAAACACCTTCGGATTGACCAGCACCAGACGCGACAGACCCATGGTCTTCATCGCCCGCGCCGCCGCACCGATGTTGCCCGGATGGCTGGGGTGCGAAAGCACGACGCGGATGCGATCGAGGGTGGCAGGTGCGGGCAATGATGTGGTGTTCATAATAGAATCGCAGACTTCGTGCGCAACATGCGCCCTCCTGGCTTGCCCCGCCTTAATAATCCATGCACCCCACGCTGAATATTGCCGTCAAAGCCGCGCGCCGCGCCGGCCAGATCATCAACCGTGCCAGCCTCGACGTCGACAAACTCAGGATCGACGTCAAGCAGCAGAGCGATTACGTCACGGAGGTCGATCGCGCCGCGGAAGCCGCGATTCTCGACGTGTTGCTCGATGCCTATCCGTCCTACGGAATTTTAGCAGAGGAGTCCGGGCTGGCCGGCACCAGCGCGGACAGCGAATACCAGTGGATCATCGATCCGCTGGACGGCACCACCAATTTCATTCACGGCCTGCCGCAATATGCCATTTCCATCGGCCTCGCGCACAAGGGGGTGATGACGCAAGCCGTAGTCTATGACCCCAACCGCAATGAAATCTTTACCGCCAGCAAGGGCGGCGGCGCCTTCGTGAACGAAAAGCGGATTCGCGTCGCCAAGCGCGTCAAGCTCGATGAAGCGCTGATCGGCACGGGCTTCCCATATCGCATGTTCGATCACATCGACGCCTATCTGGCGATTTTCCGCGAGGTCGCGCAAAGGACCGCCGGCATGCGTCGTCCCGGCGCCGCCGCGCTGGACCTTGCCTGGGTCGCCTGCGGCCGCATGGATGGCTTCTGGGAACTCGGCCTGTCGCCCTGGGACATGGCCGCCGGCAGCCTGCTGATCACCGAAGCCGGCGGCCTGGTCGGCGACCTGGCCGGTGAATCGAACTACATGAAGACCGGCAACATCATCGGCGGCAACCCGAAGATCTTTTCGCAGTTGCTGCAACTCATTGCGCCCCACCTGACGGCGAAGCTGCGGGCATGATCCTGGGTTGATGTCGGTAGCGATCACTGCCGAAGACTCCGGATTGAATTATTGCCGGCATGGGAATACCATGAATACCGTAATCCCATATTTATGGAGCGCCTGAAATGAAAACCACCATTGAAATGCCCGACGACCTCTTTCGCCGGGCCAAGGCCGTTGCGGCATTGCAGGGGCTGAGCATGAAGGATTGGCTGACAAACCTCCTGCGCCGGGAAGTCGGCTCTGGCGCTACGGCGCCCCCGTCGGATCAGGAGCGGGAACAGGAAGCAGACGCATTCATCCAGGAATTGAATCGCCTGGCGTCGGATATTTCTGCTCATTGGCAGGGACCACAAGATGCCGTTGCCGCCATACGCGAGCAACGCCGAGACCTCGGCGCATGATCGTCGATGCCTCGGTGTGGATCGCCAGCGTCCTCAACGAGGATGCGCACCATCAAGTCAGCCTCGCCTTCATGCACCGTTTCGTCAAAGAGCGGCAGATTGCCACCGTTCCCTTGCTGGTCTGGGCAGAAATTGCGGGGGCAGTCGCCCGCCGCACGGGGGACACGGACAGAGGCATGAAGGTGGCAGAACTTATCTCCGCGAAAATCTGGGTGAGAGGCGTGCCACTGGATGATTCTTTGGCGAGTGAATCCATGCGCCTTGCCGCCAGATTGCGACTGCGCGGCGCCGACGCCATCTATGTCGCCCTCGCCGCCGCATGCAACGAGCCGCTGATTACCCTGGACGCGGAAATGCTCGAACGCGCCCGTGGCGTGGCGGAAGCGTTCACGCCCGAACAGTGGCTACAGACGCGCTGACCATGCCGCCAGCCGGCTCGGCCACCGAACTGTCGGCCCATACCCCCGTAATGCAGCAATGGCTGCGCGCCAAGGCGGACCATGCCGACAAGCTGCTGTTCTTCCGCATGGGGGATTTCTATGAGTTGTTCTATGAAGATGCCGCGCAGGCGGCGCGCCTGCTCGACATCACGCTGACCGCACGTGGCCAGTCGGCCGGCAAGCCGATCCCGATGGCGGGCATTCCCTACCACGCCGTCGACGGCTACCTGGCAAAGCTGGTCAAGCTCGGCGTCTCGGTGGCGATCTGCGAACAGATCGGCGATCCGGCCGAATCTGCCAAAAGCGCCAAGGGCCCTGCGGAGCGCGCCGTGACGCGCATCGTCACACCGGGCACGTTGACCGATGCCAACCTGCTCGACGACCGCAACGACAGCCTCCTGCTGGCGCTGACGATCGACCGCCAGCGCGCGGGCCTCGCCTGGCTCAACCTCGCCAACGGCGACCTGCGCCTGCTGGAGACGTCGCTCGACGCCCTGCCCGCCCACTTCGAACGACTGCGCCCGGCCGAACTGCTGCTTGCCGACGGTCATCGCTCGGCACTGCCGGACAGTCGCGCCGTAACCCAGCACCTGCCCGACTGGCATTTCGACGCGCGCGCCGCCGGGCACGCGCTGGCCGAGCATTTCGGCGCCCGCGATCTGGCGGGCTTCGGTGTTAACGACGAAGAACTCTCGCTGGCCGCCGCCGGAGCGCTCTACCGCTACGCGCAGGCAACCCAGTTGCAGGCGCTGGCCCACGTCACGCAACTCACGGTAGAACACGAAGGGACGTTTCTGCGACTCGACGCCGCGACCCGGCGCAATCTGGAGATTTCCGAAACCCTGCGCGGCGAAACGGCGCCCACCCTGCTCTCGCTGCTAGACACCTGTGCCACCAGCATGGGCTCGCGCTGGCTGCGCCACTGCATGCATCACCCGCTGACCGACCGCAGCATTCCCCGCTCGCGTCACGAAGCCGTCGCCGAACTGATCGGCGATACCGGCAGCGGTCCATTCGCCGCACTGGCAAAAGCGCTGACAGGCTTCGCCGACATCGACCGCATCGTCGCCCGCATCGCCCTGAAGAGCGCCCGGCCGCGCGACCTTTCCGCTCTGCGCGACAGCCTCGCGCGGCTGGATGAAATCCGGTCAAGAGTTCCCGGAGGGACGCACAGCGCTGGCGCTGGCTCGCCTTGCATGCCTGGGAAACCGCTTCGCGGGCAGGCAACGGCGACACGGCTGCTGGAATTGGCTGCCGCGTTGGCCACGCCGCAGGCCTGCGTCAGCCTGCTGACCCAGGCCGTCGCGCTTGAACCCGCCGCACTGATTCGCGAAGGCGGCGTCATCGCGCCGGGCTACAACGCCGACCTCGACGAATTGCGGGCGATCCAGCACAACTGCGGCACCTTCCTGATCGAGCTTGAAGCCCGCGAGCGGGAGCGCAGCGGCATCGCCAACCTCAAGGTCGAGTTCAACAAAGTGCATGGCTTCTATATCGAAGTCACCCACGCCAATGTCGAAAAAATTCCGGACGACTATCGCCGCCGGCAGACCCTGAAGAATGCCGAGCGCTACATCACGCCGGAGCTCAAGACCTTCGAGGACAAGGCACTGTCCGCCAACGAGCGCGCGCTGGCGCTGGAAAGGCAGTTGTGGGACGAGTTGCTCGGCGCGCTGATGATCCATATTCCGCTCCTGCAGCGCATCGCCCGCGCCATTGCCGAAGTCGATGGGCTGGCCGCATTTGCCGGCGCTGCCGTGCGCCACGACTACCGCCAGCCGGAATTTTGCACCGACGCCATCGTCGAAATCGAAGGCGGCCGCCACCCGGTGGTGGAAGGCCAGATCGACAGCTTTATCGCCAACGATACGCGCCTGTCGCCCGCGCGCCGCATGCTGCTGATCACCGGCCCCAACATGGGCGGAAAATCGACCTACATGCGCCAGGCCGCGCTGATCGTACTGCTTGCGCACTGCGGCAGCTTCGTCCCGGCGACGCGCTGCCGGCTGGGGCCGATCGACGCCATCTACACGCGCATCGGCGCATCGGATGACCTCGCTTCCGGGCGCTCCACCTTCATGGTCGAAATGACCGAAGCGGCTGCCATCCTGAACGGCGCGACAGAGCACTCGCTGGTGCTGATGGACGAGATCGGTCGCGGCACCTCAACCTTCGACGGCGTCGCGCTGGCCTTCGCCATCGCTCGCCACCTGATCGAAAAGAACCGCGCCTGGACGCTGTTCTCGACACACTATTTCGAACTGACGCGGATGGCGCAGGACTATCCGGTGTGCGCCAACGTCCATCTCGACGCCGTCGAGCACGGCCACAAGATCGTGTTCCTGCATGCGGTGGAAGAAGGTCCTGCCTCGCAAAGCTACGGCGTGCAGGTCGCCGCGCTGGCCGGAATGCCGCCGGCCGTGGTGCGCGAAGCGCGGCGCCGACTGGCGCTGCTGGAAAACCGCGAAGTCGGTTCCCTGACCCAGCCCGATCTGTTCGCCAGCGCGCCGCCGCTGCCCGAACCACCGCACCCGGCGCTGGATGCCTTGCGCGACCTCAGCCCCGATGAACTCAGTCCGCGCGAAGCACTTGAAAAACTCTATCAGCTCAGCAAACTGGCCAAATCGTGAAAAGACTTCTTCCACTAATGATGGCGACCGCGCTGGCGCTGCCGGTACAAGCCGAACCCCTGGTCTTCGGCCTGTTCGGCGACACGCCCTACAACCATTGGGAACGGGAGAATCTGCCCGAACTGATCGCCGAAATGGATCGCGAAAACATGGCGTTCGTGGTTCACGACGGCGACATCAAGAACGGCTCCAGCGTTTGCAGCGACGAAGTGCTGAAGGACGTTCTCGGCATCTTCCGGAAATCCGCGACGCCGCTGGTTTATGTTCCTGGCGACAACGAGTGGACCGACTGTCATCGCAAGAACAACGGCAGCTACGACCCGCTGGAACGCCTCGGCAAGCTGCGCGAATGGTTTTTCCCCGACGACCTGGCACTGGGGCAGCGTTCGCTGAAACTGGAGCGCCAGAGCAGCGACCCGATGTTTGCCGGCTACCACGAGAATGTGCGCTGGGAGGCGGGCGGCGCCCTGTTTGTCGGAATGAATGTGCCGGGCAGCGACAACAATTTCAACGGCGTCAAACGCAGCGGCGGCCCGGTCGCCGAATTCATCGAGCGCAGCGCAGCCAACCGCGTCTGGCTGGCCCGGGCATTTGCGCTGGCACGCGGCAAGAAATTGGCCGGCATCCTGATCGTTATCCAGGCCAACCCCGGCTTCGAGGAGGCCAACGCCGGCAAGCCCAGCCCCGGCTATCGCGACTTCCTGACCCAGTTGCGCGAAGAAACACTAGCCTTCGACGGGCAAGTCGTCCTGGTTCATGGCGACACGCACCATCATCAGATCAATCAACCGATGGAACACCCGACAACGAAGGAAACGGTAAATAACTTCACGCGGATGGAGACCATCGGCTCACCTTTCTTCGGTTGGGTCAAGGCCACGGTGGACGCGGCGGATCCGAAGGTTTTCAAATTCTCGCCGCGCTACTGGCGAGCGCCATCGCACTCGAACTAGGGCTCAGTGAAGTTCGTCTTCCGGCGGCACCGGCGCCGGCAGGACAAAGATTCCTTCCTCGAGCAGATCCCGGGTTTCGTCGGCAGTCGCAACACCGCGAATAGTCCGTGCAGGCGCTTCATCATAGTGAATACGACGCGCTTCTTCCGGAAAGCGATCGCCGACGTTCTCCGCCTTCCTCGACATCGTCACCAGAGCCTGATGCAACTGCGCCATGCCGATTGCGGCGAATGGATTCTCGAGCTTTTCCGGAATGACGACCTCGGCGCCCCCGCGCTTGACGTGCGGCGCCGACGGCAGTTGGCTCACTGCCGACGTCCGGCATTGGGGACAATGCACCATATGGCGCTGGCTTTGGTTGCGAAATGTCTCGCCTGAAGCAAACCAGCCTTCGAAGCGGTGGCCATGATCGCAGAGAAGATCGAGAACTATCATGTATTGTCCGGGACCAGAATCAAACTGAAGAGTATTGCGTCGACCTTTATCATTTAATCACAACAAGGACTCCAAGCGTGCATCTTGCAGCGCACTGCTTCGGCCTATCTGCTAACATGTTCGCCGACTCGGAATATGATGATTGCTTTAATCTTTAATTAAAAAGGAGATTTAAAATGAAATCGCATTCTGCTCATGGCGTCGTACTCAGCTTTACCTTTGCTCTCGCCGCTTTCTCGTTCTCCGGCGGAGCTTTTTCCTTCGATGAGGAAGCAGCAAAGGCGTTGGCGAAAAAAAATGACTGTACCAAGTGCCATGCCGTCGACAAGGACAAGAAGGGACCTTCCTACAAGAAGATCGCGGCAAAATTCAAAGGAAAGGCCGATGGTGAGGAGAAGGTAACCAAGAACATGACCACCGCATCGAAGGTCAAACTGTCCGACGGCTCGGAAGAAGATCACAAGATCATCAACACCAAGGATGCCAAGGAGATCAAGAACCTTGCGCAGTGGATTCTGGCTCAGTAAGCCTGGCACCAAATGATCAGTGCCACCCACTGCGGAGTGGCACTGATTTCCCGAAAATGATACGAAAGAAGCTCGACCGGAGCGCGGTCGGCTAACGGGCGGCCAAGAGTCGGCAAGGAGCTGACTGCAACCGGCTTCCCTTACCCTGTCGCACCGGTCAATCTATCCAACTGCTGCTTTTTCTTCGCCATGTCGGTATCGGAATCTGCAAAGCGTGCCGCGATGGCCCGGAACTCGTCAGTTAGTTCCATGAACGCGTCCACGATGTCGGGATCGAAGTGGCTGCCCTTGCTCGCTGCGATGATCTGTACGGCTTTTTCGTGCGACATGCCTTCCTTGTACACCCGCCGGCTGATCAGCGCGTCATAGACATCCGCCACCGCCATCAGCCGCGCCGGAATCGGGATGGAGTCACCGGACCTGCCCGTAGGATAACCGCCGCCGTCCCATTTCTCCTGATGACCGTAGGCGATTTCCTTGGCCATGGTGAGGAACTCGACCTTCAGGCCGAGTTGGTCCTCGGCCGACTGGATGGCATCGCGCCCAAGCGCGGCGTGGGTTTTCATGATCTCGAATTCCTCCGGTTCGAACTTGCCCGGCTTCAGCAGGATGCGGTCTGGAATGCCGACCTTGCCGATATCGTGCAGCGGGGCCGACTTGAACAGCATGGCGACGTTCTGGTCGGTAAGGAAGGCGTTGAAGCGAGGATGCGTCTTCAGTTTCTCGGCCAGCGCCTTGACGTAGTACTGGGTACGGCGAATGTGGTTGCCGGTGTCGGAATCACGCGTTTCCGCCAGCGAAGCCATGGCCAGGATGGTGACATCCTGAATTGCCATTATCTCGCGAGTGCGCTTGCCAACCTCGATTTCAAGGTAGTCCGCCTTGTCGCGAAGAAAGTCGGCGGACGCCTTGAGCGTCAGCTGCGCCTTGACGCGGGCCATGACGATCGGCGGGCTGACGGGTTTCGTGATGTAGTCAACCGCACCCATCTCCAGTCCCTTCTTCTCATCCTCGACCTCGGCCTTGGCGGTCAGGAAGATGATCGGAATATCGCGTGTGGCGGGATTACTCTTGAGATGCTGACAGACCTCGTAGCCGTCCATGCCCGGCATCATGATGTCGAGCAGAATCAGGTCGGGCGGACTTTCCGACTGTGCGATCTTCAGGGCCTTTTCTCCGCCGTTGGCGACCTTGACCTTGTAGTCGTCCTTGAGCAGGCCGCTCATCAGCGAGAGATTGTCCGGCGTGTCGTCCACTACCAGCACGGTTGCTTTTTCAATGAAATCGAGTTCCTGTTCCATGATTTTTCCTGTCTATCGTGTTTGTTTCAATTGGAGTTGCTTGCCAGACAAATTCATTAACGACCTGCATTATCCATCCAGACGGGGCTGGATGGCACGCACCGCGACGCTTACGCAGCGGCCACGATCGCCTCGCGCGGGCAACCGGCTCAAGGACAGTACGATCGGGAACTCGGCACCGCCCTTGCGGAGGCCATTCACATTGGCGACCATCGTGTGACGCTTGTCATCGGCCATGAACTTCGCCCGCAACGCCGGGTGGCCTGGCTGCGTTCCGGTCGGAACCAGCCTGTCTACGCTCATGCTGAGCAACTCCCCCGCCCCGTAGCCAAACAGGGCTTCCGCCCGCGGATTGGAAAGCACGATGTTTCCGGATTCCCCAACTACCAGCATGCCCTCTGGCGCCGTCTCGATGATGCTGCGGAACCAGTTCTCGGTCTCCAGCAGTTCGGCCTGCTGCGCTTCCATTTCCACTGTTTGCTCCTCTAGCTGGGCGGCCTGCTTTTCCATGCGCTCCGCCTGTTCCTGCGTTGACGCCAGCAAGTCCTTGGTGCGCTGGTTGCGATCCATGATTTCCATGCTCGTTGCCAGCGCCGGTATCAGCGTGTCGAGCAGCGCGATCTCGCGTTCGGAAAACTGCTGGAACGAAGCGACCTCCAGCACCGCGAGTACGCGATCCTGATGAATGATCGGCAGCACCGCCACACAGGCCGGCGGGCCCTCGCCCAACCCGGAATTGATCTGGATGTAGTCCTTGGGCGCCGACAAGGTGATCGGCTTCTTCTCCATGGCGGCCTGGCCGACGAGGCCTTCGCCGATCATGAAGCTGTTGTTCAGGTGCTTGCGCTCGCGGTAGCCGTAGCTGCCGAGCAGGGTGAAACGGCGCTCACTGTCGACCACATAGATGGCTCCATGGCCGGCGCCGATCACCGGGGCGATCCTTGAAATGGCCGTCTGCGCCAGGTCCGTGAAATTCTCCGCGTGCTGCAGGGCGGCAACGATTTCGGCCCCGTGCGTCTTGATCCAGCCCTGAGTATCAAGCTTTTGCACAAATTCCTTGAACACCTGCGCGGCACGGGCAATATCGCCGACCTCGTCACGCCGCTTCGTCCCCGCAATCATCACCTCCAGGCTGCCTCCGGCGAGTAGTTTGAGGTTATCGACAACCGAGCCGATAGGCCCGGCAAGTTCGCGGTTGGCGATCACCCAGCCGAAGATGCCGAGCAACAAAATCATCAGCGTAGTGATAAGGATAGTCATCCAGAATCCATGGTTCTGTGTGGCCAAGGCATTCTCGGAGCCTTCTGTTGCCAGCTTTGTATTGAAATCAAGATGGCGCTGCAAGGCCTCATCGACCTTGATTGCCAACGGCGCGATATTTTCCGAATTCGCTTGCGCCTCAGCGTCTTTCTTTTGCCGGGAGAGCAGGAGCGTCAAGTCCTGGCCTCTGTAGAAATCCTTGATTAGGGCACTCACCTCGTCCAGGTGGCGCTTGTCTTCGGCGTCGGAGATGAGCTTGTCCTGGTAGTGATTTAGAAGCTTGGCGATGGCTTCGCGCTGATCCTGGATCTCCCGGTCAAGTGCGACCATTCTGGCGTCGTTCGTGCTCAGCACGTGGTATAGCGTCGCAATGCGCATTTTCTGAAAATCGACCCGCACGTCGTTCAGGGCATTGAAACTGGGAACCGTGTTAACCGAGGCGTAATTGGCCGAATCGAACACCCTGCCCATCTGGTATTGCCCCATGCCGGCAATACCGATCATTCCCACGATCGCCAGGAGAATTAACGCGTACAGTTTTCCGGAGATCTTGATGTTCGACAGGATGTTCATGGCGATTCCTTAATGACGACGGCGGAACAGACGGTGATAGTGATCGATGGAGGCGAACAGCGAATTGCCTACCAGGCCGAGGGATTCGGACTGGCCGATGAAGAGCAGGCCCTGCGGCGCCAGGGCACGATGAAAGCTGGTGATCAACTGGTCCTGCAGATGGCTTTTCAAGTAGATCAGCAGATTGCGGCAACTCACCAGATCGAGACGACCGGCAAGCGCCGCAGGTGCGCCGGTGAGCACGTCGCGCTGTTCGAACTCGACCATCTCGCGCAAGGCCGGGCTGACCTCGACATGCTGGCCGTGAGGAATCAGGTAACGCTCGCGCACCCTGTCTTCCATCTCCTTGCAGGCCGTCAGCCGGTAATTTCCGGCGCGCGCCAGTTCCAGTGCTTCCGGGTTGAGGTCGGTGCCAACGATCCTTACCGGGTGCTGCTGCTTCAACCCGCCGAGCAACTCGCTGAGCATCATTGCCAGCGTGTAGGGCTCCTCGCCCGAGGCGCAGCCCGCGACCCAGATGCAGACGGGCTCTCCCGCCGGCTTGTCGGCCAGAAGGCCGGCCAGCGCACGCTCCAGTTCGCGGAAGGAGTCGCGGTCGCGGTAAAAGGAGGAAACCGAGACCAGGAACAGGTGCTGCAATGTCTTCAGTTCCTCGGGCTGCTTGCGTGCCACGGCGAGATATTCGCCGGTCGAGGCGATGCCCAGCGTTGACTTTCGCTTGTCGATGCGGCGCAGCAACGTGTCTTCCTTGTAGCTCGAGAAATCGATGCCGGTGGCCTGATGCACAAGTTTCAGCAGTTGCTCAAGCTCGCGCTGTTCGGCAGAGGAAAGGGCGATTCCAGACCCTGGAGTCGGCGCTGGTAGCACGGCGGTCCTCGCCGGTGGTGGCACCGTCGTTCCAGGAAAGCGCTCGGCAATCAGGCCGGCGATCGCTTCGACGGACAGGACCCGGTCGACCAGGCGTGCCTCGATCGCTGCACTGGGCATGCCGTTGAACTTGGCCTCGGCAGGATCCTGGGCGACGGTCAGGCCGCCCTGGGCCTTCAGTGCGCGGCAACCGGCAACGCCGTCTGAACCTGTGCCGGAGAGCACGATGCCGATGCCATTGGCGCGGCTGGATTCGGCAATCGACGCGAACAGGGTATTCACCGAAGGGGTCGACAAGTGTGCCGGCGCCGGTTCCTGCAACGTCAGCGTGCCGCCCTTCACGGTGCCGTCCTTGCCGGAAGGAATTACATACACCGTATCGGCCTGCAGGCTGTCGCCCTGGCGGCCCAGTACCACGGGCAGGGTCGATTCCCGGTTCATCAGGCGCACTACCAGCTCATCGTGGCCATCCTTGGCCATGTGCTGGGCAACAACGTAGGCCAGACGTCCATTCGGCCGAATCTGCGCGAACATCGGCAGCATCGCCTCGAGCCCGCCGGCGGATGCGCCTATGCCGACGACATGCAGCCGTGAGGAGGCCGTGCCGGCGAATGGACGCGACATGCCGATCATGTACTGCGCGCCTCGATGGCCTTGGCCAGTTTTTCCAGAGCCGCATCGAAGTCAAAGGCGTCGATGGCGGCGGCGACGGGCTTGAGGACGCCCGCCATCGGCGTG
>Ga0208566_1000138_pt1 | contig 53102 bp, 51 predicted proteins | sample PL_2010_150m_FD_184159 | JGI IMG/M metagenome (GOLD analysis project Ga0208566, IMG submission 184159) | Freshwater microbial communities from Powell Lake, British Columbia, Canada to study Microbial Dark Matter (Phase II) - PL_2010_150m... | ecosystem: Environmental > Aquatic > Freshwater >...
AATTCGCGCTGGCGCGACACGCTCGCCTGGATCAGGCGGCCGAAGAAGACGCCGATAAAGCCGATGGCGATCAGGCCCAGACCCAGCATCACGAATGCGGAGCCCTTTCTGTCGCTGCGCGAGGAGGACCATGTGAGCATGCGCCCCAGCGTCGTCAGCAGAAGTATCCCGCCGAGCACGCCCATCAGGCGCAGGTTGAGGCGCATGTCGCCGTTCAGGATATGGCTGAACTCGTGCCCGATCACGCCCTGCAGTTCGTCGCGATTGAGATTGTCCAGAGTGCCGCGGGTGACGACGACCGCCGCCTGGCTGGGTGAAAAACCGGCTGCGAACGCATTGATGGCCGGCTGGTCGTCCATGACGAACACCTGCGGCACCGGCGTGCCCGAGGCGATCGCCATTTCCTCGACCACGTTCCGCAGCCTGCGTTCTGCCGCGTCGGTGCTCTCAGGCAATAGTGGCCGCGCGCCCATCATAAGCGCCAACGCGGCGCCGCCGCCCGAGAGGCGCAGGGTCTGCGTCAGGCTGCCGCCGGCGATCAGCGCCAGGGTGCCGAGCGTTACAAACGCGTACAGGGACGCGGGCGGGTAGTAATGTGTGCCGCCGGTGAGTTGATCGGAGAATACTCCGGAGAAAGCAAACGCGGCGACGATATTCACTGCGACGACTATCGCCACCACCGCCAGCAGGAACAAAATCACCAGGCGCGTGGTATTGCGCCGCGCCGCTTCCTGCTGTTCGAAGAAATTCACCGCGGACCGACCGCTGCCTGCGCTGCCTTAGCTGAAGGAAACCTTGGGCGCTTTGCGCTCCTCCGCCGATTCCGTCGCCTGCAGCAGCTCCGCGCTCTTGAACTGGAACATGCCGGCGACTACGTTGTCCGGAAAGGACTCGACCTTGGTGTTGTAGATCATCACCTCGTCGTTGAACGCCTGGCGCGCGAACGCGATTTTGTTCTCGGTGCTGGTGAGTTCCTCCGATAGCTGCATCATGTTCTGGTTGGCTTTGAGGTCCGGGTAGGCTTCCGACAGCGCGAACAGGCGGCCGAGCGCGCCCGAGAGCCCGGCCTCGGCCGCGGCGAGACCCTGGATGGCGGCGCCGTCCGCCGGGTTGGCCGCCGCGCGCTGGTTGGCGCCAACGGCGGTGTTGCGCGCCGAGATCACTGCTTCCAGCGTCTGTCGTTCGTGCCCCATATAGCCCTTGGCCGTCTCCACCAGGTTGGGGATCAGGTCATAGCGGCGTTTCAGCTGCACGTCGATTTGCGCGAACGCGTTCTTGAAGCGGTTTCGCATCGCCACCAGGCCGTTGTAGATCGAAATTGCCCAGAGGAAGGGCGCGGCGAGAATGGCGAGGAATATGATCAGTCCGGTCCAGTTCATTTGGTTCTCCTTGAGACTGCTTCGTTTGGCGGCAGGAATAGCTGCAGCAAATCGTTCAGAAACCGCTGCCCGTGTTTGGTGGGTGCAATGCGCACATGGTCACGCGTTATCAGACCACGCCGCACCGCTTCCTGCAAGGGCCGCTCGACTACGCTAAGCGCCAGGCCGGTGCGCTCGGCGAACAGTGCCGCCTCGAAGCCTTCGGCGAGGCGCAGCGCGTTCATCATGAATTCGAACCCCCGATCATTACGCTGCACCGCATGTTCTTCCTGCACCGGCGCACCAGCCGCTGAATTCTGCAGGTAGGTGCGCGGCTGCTTGTAGCGCATTTGACGCAGGATGCGATCAGGAAACGACAGCTTGGAATGCGCGCCGGCGCCAATGCCGAGGTAGTCGCCGAAGCGCCAGTAATTCAGGTTGTGCCGGCATTCCCGCCCCGCGCGCGCGAAGGCCGAGGTCTCGTAATTGGCGAACCCGCTTGCTGCCAGCCGCGCCTCGATCATGTCCTGCATGTCGGCGGCGAGTTCGGAATCGGGCAGCGGCGGCGGTTGGCGGTGAAACAGTGTGTTCGGTTCCAGCGTGAGGTGATATGCCGACAGGTGCGTGGTGCCGAATCCCGCCGCGGTGGCTATGTCCTGCCCAGCCTCGTCCAGTGTCTGCCGCGGCAGGGCGTACATCAGGTCGAGATTGATATTGTCGAAGTGCGCCTGCGCAATGCCGATTGCGCGCCGAGCTTCGTCGCCATCGTGGATGCGGCCGAGCGCCTGCAGGTGCGCGGGGTTGAAGCTTTGAATGCCGATCGACAGGCGATTCACGCCGCAGGCGCGGTAGTCGCGGAACTTGGCCGACTCGAACGTGCCCGGATTGGCTTCCAGCGTGACTTCCGCGTCCGCAGCCAGGTTTAGCCGGGCGCGAAACGCCGCCAGCAACTCTTCGATCGCCCGCGCGGAGAACAGGCTGGGCGTGCCGCCGCCGAAGAACACTGAATACACGCGCCGGCCCCAGATCTGCGGCAGGGCGAATTCCAGGTCGGAAATCAACGCGCGCACATAGTCCCGTTCCGGCGTCTCGCCACGGACCTCGTGCGAGTTGAAGTCGCAATAGGGACATTTCCTGACGCACCAAGGGATGTGCACATAGAGCGACAGCGGCGGTAACGCCTTCAGGTTCATGCTGCCCGGACTGGCGGCAACGGACAGGGTCTCGACGCCCATCGCTCAGGGAAAGCTGCGCAGCTTGTCGACCAACTGGCGCAATGCCTGGCCGCGATGCGACAGTTGATTCTTCTGCGCCGGATCGAGTTCGGCCGCGGTCTTTCCGAGTTCGGGCACGAAAAAATGCGGGTCGTAGCCAAAGCCGTTGCTGCCGCACGCTTCGTTCCTTATTTCGCCCCACCACCAGCCTTCGCCGATCAGCGGCTGCGGGTCGGCCGCATGGCGCACCAGAACCATGGCGCAATAGTAATAGGCGCGCCGGTCCGAACCAGCGGCCAGCGCTGCCACCAGCTTGGCATTGTTGCGCGCGTCGCGCTCTGCTCGGCTGGCCGCGTCGTCGGCATAGCGCGCCGAACGCACCCCGGGCTCGCCGCCGAGCGCAATCGCGCACACACCCGAATCGTCCGCCAGAGCGGGGAGGCCGGAGCGTTCGGACGCATGGCGCGCCTTCGCCAGCGCATTCTCGATGAAGCTCGGGTGCGGCTCCTCCGCGTCCGCGATACCCAGCGCGGCCTGCGTCAGGACCTCGCAGCCCAATGGACCCAGCATCGCCTCGATTTCGCGCAGCTTGCCGGCGTTGCTGCTGGCGATGACGATTTTTTTCATGCGGGCATTCTACCGCGACCGGGTCGCCTGCCCGCAGAGGCGCGGGCAACCAGGAACGAAGAATAGCGGCCGCTGCTGCAGACCGCTGATGCTTCGGCTAGGATGCGAAACGATCGTGAAGAAGGAGCATGCTCATGCTTAAGCTCGTACCCATGACCGAAGCGGAGTTCGCGACCTATGTCGCCGCTGCCGTCCGTTCCTACGCCGAAGCGCACATACGGGCGGGCGACGCCCTCCCGGAGGAGGCGCTGGCGCGGGCGCAAAAGGATTACGACGAACTTCTGCCCGACGGCCTGCGCTCAAAGGATGATTTCCTTTTCACCTTGACGGACGACGCGCTCGGCGCGATCGGCATGATCTGGTTCGAACTTCGGGAACGCCGTGGCGCGAAGTCCGCCTATATCTACGACTTCGAGGTGCGCGAAGATTTGCGCGGCCAGGGATTCGGGCGGGGCGCACTCGAGGCACTAGAGACCAGGCTGAGCGAGCTTGGTGCGCGCAGTATCGGACTCAACGTATTCGGCTACAACCATGCCGCGCGCGCACTATATGAGAAGATGGGCTATCAGATCACCGGGATGGGCATGCTGAAACAGCTCGCGCCTATAGTGGCCTGAGGTCATCAGGCGCCCTGCGCGATCAAGGTTCGTCACGAGCCAAGGCGGGCCGGACGCAAACGCGCAACAGCGCGGAGCCCGTTTTCAGCCGGCGAAAAATTCCTTGAACGCTGCGGTAATTCGCTCGACCTCCGCGCGCGAAACATCCAGGTGAAGCACTATGCGCATCTGCGGTTCGACGGTAGCGAGGATGCCTTTGCGTTTCAGCGCCAGCTCCAGAGACGGACATTTCTCGTCCGGGATGTGCGCGAAAACCATATTGGTTTCTGGCGGGATCACCATGATTTGCGCGATGTCGGATAATCCCCGCGCGAGGTGTGCGGCGTTTTCATGGTCTTCGGCCAGCCGCTCGACGTTGTGCTCCAGCGCGTACAGGCCCGCGGCCGCAAGTACCCCCGCCTGGCGCATGCCGCCGCCGAGCATCTTGCGCCAGCGCAGTGCCTGCCCGATGAATGCGCGGCTGCCGCACAGCAACGAGCCGACCGGCGCGCCTAAACCCTTGGACAGGCAAACCGAGACGCTGTCGAACCCCGCCACGGCTTTTCGCAGGCTGATGCCGAGTTTCACCGCTGCATTGCAGATGCGCGCGCCATCGAGGTGTGTCGCCAGTCCGCGCCGGTGCACGAGCTCGGTCGCCGCCTTCATGTAATCGGGCTGAAGTACGCGCCCGCCGAAGGTGTTCTCAAGCGCGAGCAGGCGGCTGCGCGCGAAATGGAAATCGTCGGGTTTGATCGCGTGCTCGATGTCCGCCAGCGCGAGGCTGCCGTCGGCCTGGTGGGCGATGGGCTGCGGCTGGATGCCGCCGAGCACTGCGCCGCCGCCGGCCTCGTATTTGTAGGTATGCGCTTCCTGGCCGACGATGTATTCGTCGCCGCGCTGGCAATGGGTCAGCAGCGCAATCAGGTTGGTCTGCGTGCCAGAGGGCGCGAATAGCGCCGCTTCATGACCGAACAATTCGGCAGCGCGCGCCTGCAGGCGGTTGACCGTCGGGTCGTCGCCATAGACGTCGTCACCAACCTCGGCCGCCGCCATGGCGGCGCGCATGGCTGCGCCCGGGCGCGTGACCGTGTCGCTCCTCAGGTCGATCAGCTTGAGCGTTGCGCCGTTCATCTGGAATCAGCCCGCCGCCAGGCAGTCGACGGCTTTCTGCACGCCGTCGCGGCCAAAGGGAATGGCCTGCACCAGCATGGCCGCTTCGATGCCCGCGAGGCAGCCGAGGATCATCGCGGCATTGAGGTCGCCCAGGTGTCCGATGCGAAACGCGCGCCCAGTCTGCGGTCCGAGGCCGCCGGCGAAGGCGACCTGGAAGCGCTCGCGCGCAACGCCGCGCAAGGCTTCGATATCGATGCCGCTGCGAACGTCGATGGTGGTGACCGACACCGAGCGCGCCTCAGGCACGCGACAATGCAAAGTCACCGCGCCGCCGTGCGACCAGCACTCAACCGCCGCCTGCACCGCGCGCGAAAGCAGCGCATGGCGCGCGTGCACCGCCGTGATGCCTTCGCGTTCGATCAGCGTGAGCGCCGCCTCGAGACCAAACAGCAGATTCTGCGGCGCCGTGCCGCAAAATTTGCGGTAGCTGTAATCGGCCTTGCGCCTTCCCCAGTCCCAGTAATAGCGCGGCGCGGGATTTTTCGCGGCGATTTCGCTTGCACGCGCATCAACCGCGACGAAGCCGAATCCGGGCGGGCACATCAGTCCTTTTTGCCCCGCGCCGACGGCGACGTTTACGCCGAGCGCGTCCATCGCGAACGGTGCAGCGCCCAGCGACGCCACGATATCGGCCACGAACAACGCCGGGTGGCCGGCGGCGTCGATCGCCGCGCGGATTGCTTTCAGGTCGCAGGTGGCGCTGCTCGCGGTGTCGGTATGCACGGCGAATACGGCAACGATTTCGCGCTTGGTGTCGGCGCGCAGCGCGGCTTCGACCGCGCTGGCATCGATCGGGTAGCCCTCGCGGTATGGCGTGCGTATCACGCGGCGACCGGTCGCTTCGGCCTGGATCGCCCATTGCTCGGAGAAATGTCCACTGCCCGGAATCAGCACCGCCTGCCCCGGCGCCAGCAGGTTTTCGATGGTTGTCTCCCACGCGCCGTGCCCGTTCGAGACAAATATGAACACGTCGGCATGCTCGGTTTGCAGCAAGCGGCGCAGACCGGTTTCACATACGGCGATCAACTGTTCCAGCCGCGGGTCGCCGTGATCCATCGGCTGGCGGTGCATCGCGTTGAGCACCTCGGCCGGAATGTGGGTGGGACCGGGCGCGTGGAGAAAACGATCGCCGGGGATGCGTCCTGGAGTGTTGCTGGTCATTTGAACCGGATCTTTATGTTGGCGGAACGGCAATTTAGCATGACGCAGGAGCCTGCGCGCGCACCAGCCGGGACTAACTCAGCCCTAGGGACTGTTTCTGCCGTTCCACCAACTGCGCGATGCCGTCCTGTGCCAGCGCCAGCAGCGCGTCCATTTCCGCGCGCGAGAACGGAGCGCCTTCGGCAGTGCCCTGCACCTCGACAAATCCGCCGGAACCCGTCATCACCACGTTCATGTCCGTATCGCAGGACGAGTCTTCGGCGTAATCCAGATCGAGCACCGGCGTTCCCTGGTAGACGCCGACCGAAACCGCGGCGACGAAATCGCGCAGCGGCGTGGCCGCGAGCAGGCCGCGCTGCAGCAGCAGCGTGACCGCATCGTGCGCGGCGACGTAGGCGCCGGTGATGCTGGCGGTGCGGGTGCCGCCGTCGGCCTGGATTACGTCGCAATCAATCTGAATGGTACGCTCGCCCAGCAGTGAAAGATCGGCCACCGCGCGCAGGCTGCGGCCGATCAGGCGCTGGATCTCCTGCGTGCGGCCCGATTGCTTGCCGCGCGCGGCTTCGCGCTGGGTGCGGGTGTTGGTTGCGCGCGGCAGCATGCCGTATTCGGCGGTGAGCCAGCCGCGTCCCTGACCGCGGAGAAATCCCGGCACTTTTTCTTCGACGCTGGCGGTGCACAGCACCTTGGTGTCGCCGAATTCGACCAGCACCGAACCTTCCGCGTGTTTTGTATACCCGCGCGTTATGCGGATTTCGCGCAGCTCGTCGAACTTCCTGTCGCTAGGTCTTGTCATTGGTGTGCCTTTTCATTGCGTCACGTATGCGCGCGATGGCGCGTTCGATTTCCTCATCGGAAAGATAATCGCTCTGTGTTCCGCCGGCATCCGCCAGTTTCGGTGGTGCAGCGATGGTGTCCGCCGCCGGCCGCTCAGCCTGTTCTTCCCAGGTCAGCGCAATTACCGACAGATTGTCGCTCGCGCGTCCGGCGCGCCGCTCCGCTTCGTCCAGCAGTTCCGGAACAGCCAGCATGATGCCGCTGTTTTGCACCGCGCTGCCGATTATTTTTGGCGACAACGGGTTCCACAGCCCGTCGGAACACAGCAGCAGCGTGTCGCCCGTATCCAGCGCTGTCATCGGCGACAGGTCGAGCTTGGGCGGTTGCTGCGATCCGAGACAGCTGAAGATCCGGTTCCGGTCCGGATGTGCCGCAACGGATTCTGCGCGTATGCGCCCGCTGTCGATCAACTGCTGCACCAGGGAATGATCCCGGGTCTGCGCCACGACCCCGCCGTTGCGGATGTGGTACAGGCGCGAGTCCCCCGCATGCGCCCAGCAGGCGCCATGGTCCTGCACCACGCAGGCGACACAGGTGGTGCGCGGCGCTTCCACCAGGCCGCGGTCGCGGGCGTGCTGAATGATTGCGTGGTGCGCGGCGATGAGCGCCTGGCGCAGAAACGCGGCAGGGTCGCGCAGCCGCGGAACCGCTTCACGCCGGAACGCCTCGGTGAGGTGCTCCAGCGCAATTTGCGCCGCCACCTCTCCGTGCAGATGCCCACCCATGCCGTCGGCCACCAGCATCAGAGCCGCTTCGCGGCTGTAGCAATAGCCGATGCGGTCCTGGTTCGATTTGCGCGATCCGCGGCGGCTTTCCTGGTAGATGGAAAATTGCATGGTTTAAGTTACTTCCCCGGGCGCCAGTTGGCGAGTTTCGCCACCATGTCGCGGAAATCGGCGGTGCGCGACGTCAGCGACACGAGCGGATCGCGTTCGCCGAGCAGCACCTTCTGCAGCGCGAAAACACTTTGCGGCCGCCGCATGTGATCCAGGCGCAGGCACCAGTCGATGGTTTGCAACATATGATCGGAGTACTTGCCGCGCCACTCTTCCCGCGCCGGCAGGTATCTGTCCTTGTCCAGTCGCTGATCTGCGGGCGGCGGCGCGGCAGCGGCCAGGCAGCAGTACATGGTCGCGCCGACGCTGTAGATGTCGCTCCACGGTCCGAGCAGCTCGCGCCTGCGGTATTGCTCGGGCGAGGCGAAGCCGGGGGTGTACATGGGGCTGAGGCGCGTCATCTGCTCGGTGAGTGTCTGTCGCGCCGCGCCGAAATCGATCAACACCGGAGTGCCGTCGTTGCGAATGTAAATGTTGGACGGTTTGATGTCCAGGTGCAGCAGCTTGTTCGTGTGCACTTCGCGCAGGCCATTGAGCAGCAGCGTGATGACGCGCCGGATGAAGTCCTCCTTGACGCCGCCGCGATGATGTTCGATATGCTCCTGCAGCGTGCGCCCGCGCTCGTAGCGCATCACCATGTACGCCGTTTCATTGGCGCGAAAGAAATTCAACACGCGCACTATATTGCCGTGCGCGAGGCTGGCGAGTGATTTGCCTTCCTCGAAAAAGCACTTCATGCCGTAGCGGAACGTGGCCAGGTTTTCTGCCGCGATGGCGGGAAGCGCGTCACCGTGGTTTCTGAGCGCGAGCGATGCGGGCAGGTATTCCTTGATTGCTACCGGAACCTCGTTCTCGTCTTCGGCCAGATAGACGATGGAAAACCCGCCGCACGAGAGTACCTTGCGGATGCGGTAGTTCTGCAGCTGATAGCCGTCGGGAAGCGGCCGGTTGGCTTGCGTCGGCATTGCGTTGGTGCGGCCTCTGCTATGATTGTGACGAAACGCGCTCGTCTGCGAAGCATTTTCAGTCGGTGCGGGCGCATTGTAAAGCGCACTACGTCACACTCAGCAGATCACCTGCCATTTGAACGGATTCAAATGATCCAAAGCATGACCGGCTACGCGGCACTGGTGCGCGAAACTGCACAGGGCTCGCTGTTTCTGGAGCTGAAAAGCGTCAACAACCGCTTCCTCGATGTGCAGTTCCGCGTGGTCGAGGAACTGCGCTCGCTCGAACCGAACTTGCGCGAACTGATCGTTGCGAAAATCGGCCGCGGCAAGCTCGATTGCCGCGTCAGCTTCACCCCCGCCGCCGCGGCCGGGAAGCAGATTTCGCTTGATGCGGAGCTGCTGGCGCGGATCGCCGCCCTGGAGCGTGAAGTGCGCGCGGCGATGCCCGATGCGCAGCCTTTGCGTGTCGGCGAAGTGCTGCGCTGGCCCGGCATGCTGGGTGATGCTGCCATTGAAGCCGATGCGTTGCGCGAGCCCTGTCTTGCGCTGTTGCGCGACGGGCTGGCCGAGCTCGGCGCCACACGCGAACGAGAGGGCGGGAAGTTGCGCGACATGATTCTCGAGCGCGTCGGCAAAATGCAGGCGCTGGTTGACAGGGTGGCGCCGCTGCTGCCGCTCGCCGTCGCCGCCTACCAGGAAAAACTCGCGGCGCGGCTACGCGAGGCGATGGCCGCCAACGACGAAGAGCGCATACGCCAGGAAATCTCCGTATTCGGCATCAAGGTCGACGTGGCCGAGGAGCTTAACCGGCTTGCGGCGCATCTGCAGGAGGTGCGGCGAGTACTCGACGCCGGCGGCGCGGCGGGGAAACGCCTGGATTTCTTGATGCAGGAGCTCAACCGCGAGGCCAATACGCTGGGATCGAAGTCGGTATCCCGGGAGGTCTCCGAAGCCGCGATCGATCTGAAACTCCTGATCGAGCAGATGCGCGAGCAGATTCAGAACATCGAGTAAGGGCGCATGCTGTTCGCCGCGGCCGGCCCTGCGGGTATTTGACCTTAGTAACGGGAATGGTTAGTATTGGATACGTGATCCAGACGTTCAAATGCCCGGACACCGAAAGCCTGTTCAAGCGGCGACGCTCGGCGCGATTCGCCAACATCGCCATAGTAGCGATGCGCAAGTTGCAACTGGTCAACGCGGCGGGGTCGTTGGAATTTCTTCGCGTTCCACCCGGTAACCGGCTGGAGCAACTGAAAAAAGATCGTCGCGGGCAATGGAGCATACGCATCAATGACCAGTGGCGCGTGTGCTTCGAATGGCGCGACGGCCACGCCTGGAGCGTCGAGATCGTCGACTATCATTGAGGAGAAGCATAATGCCGCGGAAAGTCCCGCTCGCCACGCCCGGCGAAATCCTGCTCCATGATTTTCTGGAGCCCATGGGCATCAGTCAATATCGACTGGCAAAGGAGATCGGCGTGCCCCAACGCCGCATTGGCGAGATCGTCGCCGGTCGCCGCGGGATTACCGCCGATACAGCCCTGCGCCTGGCCGCCTACTTTGGTACCGACGCGCAGAGCTGGATCAATCTGCAAAGCCACTACGACACGGAAATGGCGCGAGAATCCATGGATGCGGTTCTTTCCCGTATTAGGCGTTGGAATGAGCCGGCGTCGGCTTAGGCGACAATGGCCGCATTGCGGCCGTTACCGAGGGTATAGGGACATCAAGCAGGTACTCCCATTGTCATGAGCGGCGGCCTGTACATCATCAGCGCCCCTTCGGGCGCAGGCAAATCCAGCCTTACGGCCAAATTGCTGGAGCAGGACAAGAACATTTTCCTGTCGGTGTCCTACACCACGCGCGCGCCGCGACCGGGCGAGACCGACGGCCGTGAATATCATTTCACCGACAGGTCCAGGTTCATGGACATGCAAGAGCGCGGGGAGTTTTTGGAAAGCGCCGAAGTGCACGGCAACCATTACGGCACATCCGCGGCCTGGATTCGGGAGCAGCGCGCCGCCGGGCGCGATATTTTGCTCGAGATCGACTGGCAGGGCGCGCAGCAGGTGCGCCGAATTGTGCCCGACACCATAGGTATATTCATTCTGCCGCCCTCCATCGAAGAGCTGGGGCGACGCATGCGCCAGCGCGGACAGGACGGCGAAGAAGTCGTGCAGCGCCGGCTCGCGGTTGCGGCTACCGAAATGAGTCACGCAGTCGAGTTTGAATATGTTATTATTAACAATGACTTCGAGGAGGCGCGGCGCGATCTGATTGCGGTCGTGCGTGCGACCAGGCTGGCATATTCGCGCCAGCGTGAACGCCATCCCGCGGTATTCAAGTTTTGATTTTGGAGCGATACGGGAAAAACATCCCGTCGCGCTCCGCTAAACCAGTGCGTGTGACAAAGATCTTGTGATGCGCGCATAACCAAGGAACATCATGGCCCGTATCACCGTTGACGACTGCATGAAGCTGATCCCGAATCGTTTCGAGCTGACGCTGGCCGCCACTTATCGCGCGCGCCAGCTGACCAATGGTGCGACGCCGCTGGTCGAGCCGGACAAGGACAAGGCTACGGTGATCGCGCTGCGCGAGATCGCCGCCGGCAAGGTAGGCAAGGAAATGCTCAACCGGTCAAACGCCACCTGACGATGAGGCGGGTTTCCCCGCCTTCTCACCGCGGCGGGGGCTCCTACGATCATGAATGCTCTCGCTGAATTTACCGGTAATCTTGCGCGCTACCTCAAGCCGCCCGACATCGAGCGCATCGAGGAAGCGTACCAATTCAGCGGCAAAGCCCATGACGGCCAGTTCCGCGATTCGGGCGAGCCCTATATTTCACATCCGCTCGCGGTAGCCGGAATTCTTGCCGACTGGCACCTCGATCCGCAGGCGCTGATGGCCGCCCTGTTGCACGACGTCATGGAGGACACTACAGTCTCCAAGACCGAGATCAGCCGGCGTTTCGGCAAACCGGTGGCGGAGCTGGTCGATGGCCTGTCCAAGCTGGCCAAGATCGAATTCCAGTCGCAGCAGGACGCGCAGGCGGAGAATTTCCGCAAAATGCTGCTGGCAATGGCGCGCGACGTGCGCGTCATTCTGATCAAGCTCGCCGACCGTTTGCACAATATGCGCACGCTGGGCGCGGTGCCGCCGGCCAAGCGCCGCCGCGTATCGCGCGAGACGCTGGAAATTTACGCGCCGATTGCCAACCGGCTGGGTTTGAACAGCCTGTACCAGGAGATGCAGGAGCTTGCGTTCTCCTATCTTCACCCGATGCGCTACCGCGTGCTGGCGAAGGCGACAAAATCGGCGCGCGGAAACCGCCGCCAGGTGGTGGGCAAGATCCTGGAAGCAATCAAGCAGCGCCTGCCGGCGGCGGGGATCGAGGCCGAGGTCACGGGACGCGAGAAACACCTGTACAGCATCTACAAGAAGATGCTGGAAAAGAATCTGTCGTTCTCGCAGGTGCTCGATATCTACGGGTTTCGCGTGGTGGTCGAAAACGCACCGGCTTGCTATCTCGCGCTGGGTGCGCTGCACAGCCTGTACAAGCCGGTGCCGGGGAAATTCAAGGACTATATCGCGATCCCGAAGGTGAACGGCTACCAGGCCCTGCATACGACGCTGATCGGTCCGTTCGGCACGCCGGTGGAAATTCAGATACGCACGCGCGATATGCACCGCGTGGCAGAAGCCGGCGTCGCATCGCACTGGCTGTACAAGACATCCGATGCCAATATAAACGAACTGCAGCATAAGACGCACAACTGGCTGCAATCGCTGCTCGACATCCAGAGCGAGAGCGGCGACGCCGCGGAGTTCCTGGAGCACATCAAGGTCGATCTTTTCCCGGACGAAGTCTACGTGTTTACGCCCCAGGGCAAGATCATGTCGTTGCCGCGCGGCGCCACCGCGGTGGATTTCGCCTACGCCGTACACACGCAAATCGGCAATCGCTGCGTCGCCACCAAGATCAACTATGAACTGGTGCCGCTGCGCACCGAGCTCAAGAACGGCGATCGCGTCGAGATCATCACCGCGCCGCATGCCAATCCCAACCCGGGCTGGCTCAACTACGTCAAGACCGGCAAAGCGCGGTCACACATACGGCATTTTCTCAAGACCATGCACTACGATGAGTCGACCGAACTCGGCGAAAAGCTGCTCAACCGGGCGTTGCGTACGCTGAACACCGACCTGACCGAGGTCGGCCACGAGCAATGGGAAAAACTTCTGCGCGACACTACCGCCAAGTCGCGTCCGGAGCTTTTCGCCGACATCGGTCTGGGCAAGCGCCTGGCAGCCGTGGTGGCGCGACGGCTGCTGATTGCCTCGGAGCAGTCGCTGGCAGAGGGCACCGCAGGTCCGATCGTAATTCGCGGCTCCGAGGGCATGGCGGTGCAGTTCGCCAAATGTTGCCACCCTATTCCGGGCGATACCATTATCGGTTCGATCAGGAAGGGCCAGGGTATTCTGGTCCACACGCACGATTGTCCGACCGCGGCCAAATCGCGCGCCGATCCGGACAAATGGCTGGATGTGGAATGGGCGAGCGATCCGACGCGCATGTTCGACGTCGGTATCCACGTTACCGTGGTTAACCAGCGCGGCGTGCTGGCCAAGGTGGCGGGAGCGATCGCTGCCGACGGCGCCAACATCGACAACGTGAACATGGACGAGGACCGCGGCGCTTACACCGATATGCACTTTACCCTGCAGGTAACCGATCGCCAGCATCTGGCGCGCATCAAGCGCGGCCTGCGCCGCATACCGGAGGTTGTTCGCATTGCACGGGTGCGAGACTAGATGAATTTTCCGCCGCAAGCGCCTTCTTCGCCATTGAACCGGCCTGCTTTGGATAAGTTCAATTGAAGAACCCGTTCGCCGAACTTGTCGGCTTCACGCTGCGCGTCGGGCGACGCGGCAGCGGCACCAGCGTAGCCGCCCTCGGTGTGCGGTCCGGTTTGCTCAACCCGAACGGCGTAGTCCACGGCGGTGTGCTGTTCACCCTGGCCGATACCGCGATGGGCGCGGCGCTGTACACGACGCTGGCGCCCGGCGAAAACTGCGCCACCATCGAAATCAAAATCCACTTCCTGCGGCCGGTGACCAAAGGCAAGATTCGCTGCCTCACGCGCCTGGTTCATCGTGGAAGCCGGATCGCAGTGCTCGAATCGCATCTCAGCGCCGGTCGCGTGCAGGTGGCACAGGCGCTGGGGACGTTCACCATCATCATGCCGCGGCCGGAGAAAACGACGGGCTCAGGCGGCGTGAAACGCCGGCGTCTGTCACAATGAGAGGACTGGCTGTAACTCGATCACGAAACAGGAAACCAGCATGAAAATCGGCGCCAACGGCATTGAAGTCAATTACACCGTCGAGGGCGATGGCCCGTGGCTCACCATGAGCCACTCGCTTGCCTGCAATCTGCATATGTGGGATGAGGAGGCGAAGCGCCTGTCGAGACGCTTCAAGGTGCTGCGCTACGACACGCGCGGCCATGGCGGGAGCAGCGCTCCGGCGGGCGCCTATACGCTGGAGATGCTGGCCGACGACCTTGACGCCTTGTTGCAGGCACTGGGAGTGCAGTCCACGCACTTCATTGGACTGTCCATGGGCGGCATGATCGGCCAGACCTACGCGCTCAAGTACCCGGGCAGGTTCACGAGCCTCGCTTTGTGCGACACCAGCAGTCGCTATCCAGCCGCCGCCGCCGGCGTATGGGCTGAGCGCATCAGGACGGTCGAGGCGCAGGGCATGGAGCCCGTGGTTGCGCCCACGCTCGAGCGCTGGTTCACCGAGCCGTTTCGAAAGGCGCGGCCGGAAGTGGTGGAAAAGGTGGCGGCCATGATCCGCACCACGCCCGCGCCGGGTTACATCGGTTGCAGCCATGCCATCCCGAAACTCGATCTGACCGCACGCCTGCATGAAATCCGCTGCCCGTCCGTGGTCATCGTGGGCAAGGATGATCCCGGAACTCCGGTAGCGATGGCAGAGGAAATTCATCAGGCGCTGCCGGGCTCGAAGCTGGTGATCATTCCCTCGGCCGCGCATCTATCAAACCTGGAGCAGCCGGAGGCGTTCAACCGGGCGCTGTCGGAGTTCCTCGAAAAAACAGGCAGCTGACGCGGGAGCAAGCATGGGCACAATCGAAACCGGACTGGGCATCGATCTTTCGGCATTCTGGATGCCGTTTTCCGCGAACCGGCAGTTCAAGCAGGCGCCGCGCCTGCTGGTGGCGGCGAAGGACATGTACTACACAACGCACGACGCACGCCAGGTACTCGACGGTACGGCGGGACTGTGGTGCGTCAACGCCGGCCATGGGCGCGCTAAAATCATCAACGCCGTCAAGGCACAGCTGGACCAGCTCGACTTCGCGCCCACGTTTCAGCTGGGACATCCGAAGGCGTTCGAGGCGGCGCAGAAAATCGCCGCGCTGGCGCCACCCGGTTTCGGCCATGTGTTCTTCGCCAATTCCGGCTCGGAAGCGGTGGACAGCGCGCTCAAGATCGCGCTTGCCTACCATCGCGCCCGCGGCGAGGGGCAGCGCACACTGCTGGTCGGCCGTGAGCGCGGCTACCATGGCACCGGCTTCGGTGGCATATCCGTCGGCGGCATGACCAACAATCGCAAAACCTTCGGCGCTCTGCTGCCGCGCGTGGATCATCTGCGCCATACCTGGGACATCGAGCGGCAGGCCTACTCGCGCGGCCAGCCCGAATGGGGCGCGCACTTCGCCGACGAACTGGAGAGTCGCATCATCCCGCTGCACGACGCGTCCAACATCGCCGCGGTGATTGTCGAGCCGGTGGCCGGCTCCACCGGCGGGCTGATTCCGCCCAAGGGTTACCTCGAGCGCCTGCGCGCGATCTGCGACAAGCATGGCATCCTGCTCATTTTCGACGAGGTGATCACCGGCTTCGGCCGTCTGGGAAAGCCGTTCGCCGCCGATTATTTCGGCGTCATGCCGGATCTGCTGACGTTCGCCAAAGGCGTGACCAACGGCACCATTCCGATGGGTGGCGTGATCGCGCATAGCCGGGTTTATGACGCCTTCATGCAGGGCGCGGAGGGCGCGATCGAATTGTTCCACGGCTATACCTACTCCGGTCACCCGGTGGCGGCGGCCGCCGCATGCGCGACCATCGACGTATATCGGGAGGAAGGTCTGTTCGAGCGCGCCGCCGCCATCGCGCCCTATTTCGAGCAGGCGCTGCATACCCTCAAGGGCCTGCCCAACGTCATCGATATCCGCAACCTCGGCCTGATCGGCGTCATCGAGGTGGCGCCGCGCGCGGGCAAAATCGGTGCGCGCGCGTTCGACGCGTTCGTCGATTGCTACGCCAACGGACTGCTGGTGCGGCCTGCCGGCGATACGCTGGCGCTGTCGCCGCCGCTGATCGTGGAAAAGCGGCACATCGACGAGATGGTGGACAAGCTGGGTGCGGCGCTCAAGCGCATCGCCTGAAGGCAAGCACTGTGAGCGCTGAACTCGCCTACACCTCGGCCACCGAACTGGTGCGCCGTTTTCGCGCCAAGCAGCTATCACCGGTGGAGGTGACGCAAGCGGTGCTCGCGCGCATCCGCGAATTCAATCCCAGACTGAACGCCTACTGCCTGATCGACGAGGATGGCGCGCTCGCCGCGGCGCGCGCCGCCGAAGCACGCTGGATGAACAACGCGCCCCTGGGCGGCCTCGATGGCGTTCCGGCTTCGATCAAGGATTTGATCCTGACGCGCGACTGGCCCACGCTGCGCGGCTCAAATACCGTCGATCGCGCCGGGCCCTGGCTGGTGGATGGCCCGGCGACGGCGCGGCTGCGCGAGAACGGCGCAGTGCTGCTGGGCAAGACCTGCACTCCGGAATTCGGCTGGAAGGGCGTGACCGACAGCGCGCTCACCGGCATCACGCGCAATCCGTGGAACCTCGAGCGCACGCCCGGCGGCTCCAGCGGCGGCGCCGCGGCGCAGGTGGCCGCCGGCATGGGGCAACTCGCGGTCGGCACCGATGGTGGCGGGTCGATCCGCATTCCCTGCGCGTTCGTCGGCATATCCGGCATCAAGGCCGGCTTCGGCCGCGTGCCGGCCTGGCCGCTTTCGCCCTTCGGCACGGTGGCGCACGTCGGCCCGATGGCGCGCACCGTTGCCGACTGCGCGCTGATGTTGAACGTGTTGTCGCAGCCCGATGCGCGCGACTGGACCGCGCTTCCCGATGCCGGAATCGACTGGACCCAGGGACTCGACGCTGGCGTAAAGGGTCTGCGCATCGCCTACAGTCCGCGCATGGGTTATGTGAAAAACCTGGACTCCGAAGTCGAAGCATGCGTTGCGGAAGCGGCCAAGGTACTCGCCGGCCTGGGCGCTGAAGTGGACGAGGTCGATCCGGGCTTTGCCGATTGCCGCGAAGCGTTCTGGGTCCATTGGACAACGGGGGCGTACAACCTCACGCGCAACATGCCGAAGGAAAAATTCGCGCTGCTCGATCCAGGCCTGCGGCAGGCCTGCGCCAGCGGCGCGAAACACACGCTGGCGCAGTACCTCGATGCGGTCGCCGCGCGCGGCGCGCTGGGCGAGCACATGAAACGCTTCCATCTGAAGTACGACCTGCTGTTGACGCCGGCCACCGCGATTCCGGCATTCGCCGCCGGCGTGGTCGCGCCGGAGCGCCCACCGGGGGAGGAGGACTGGACCTGGTGGACACCGTTTTCGTTTCCGTTCAATCTGACGCAGCAGCCGGCGATGTCGGTACCCTGTGGTTTCTCCACGGTCGGCTTGCCCATCGGCCTCCAGTTGGTAGGGCCAATGCAGCGCGAGGATCTGGTGCTGCGCGCGGCGCAGGCGTATCAGCTGGCGACTGAGCATCATTTGCGCCGGCCGCCAGTCTGACTTCATTCGGTGTTTTCCGGTTAAATTGCAGTTCATCATGCGAGGAGTCGATATGTTGCGTCTAATCAGACTAACGGCGCTGGCAGCTGCGCTTGCCTTGTCCGCTGGAGTAACAGCCCAGACCTACCCTAGCAAGCCGATCAAGTGGATCGTTCCCTACACACCCGGCGGAATAACCGACAACGTGACCCGAGTCATAACGCAACGAGTGCAGGAGCAGACCGGCTGGAGCATTGTGGTGGAGAACAAACCCGGCGCGAACTCCATTCTCGGTGCCGATCTGGCGGCGAAAGCACCGCCAGACGGCTACACTTTTCTTACCGTAATCGCAGCGCACGCCGCGAACGCAACGCTCTACGCGGGAAAGCTTCCCTACGATCCGGTAAAAAGCTTCGTCCCGGTATCACTCGCCGGCATCGCGCCATTGATCATGACGGCGAACAACAGCTTGCCGGTCAGGGATGTGAAAGAACTCATCGCCTATGCCAAAGCGAGTCCGGGCAGGCTCTCGTTCGGTTCCTCAGGTATCGGCGCGGCGGCGCACCTTACGACCGAGCTGTTCAAACAAACGGCAGGCGTCGACATGGTGCACATTCCTTACAAAGGTACGGCAGGCGCGTTGCAGGATCTGATGGGCGGCAATATTCAGATTCTAGTGGACGTGCCGAGCACGCTGATGCCGCAGGTACGCGGCGGCAAGATAAAGGCGCTGGCGATGTTCTCGAAAAAGCGCATCGCCAGCGCAACGGAGGTTCCGACCATGGCCGAGGCGGGAGGCCCGGCGCTGGAGGCTTCAACCTGGGTTCTGTTTCTTGCGCCTGCGGGTACCCCGCGCGAGTTAGTCAACCGCATGTCGGCGGAAGTGGCGAAGGCGGTGGCGGCACCTGATATCAAGAGCCGGTTCGAGGTTCTAGGCATCGAGCCGGTGGGCAACACCTCCGAGCAAGCCGGCCAGTTTCTGGCAGACGAAATCAGGAAATGGTCAAAGGTAATCCAGGCTGCCGGAGTCACAGCAGAGCGCTGATGCGCTAGCGACGCATCCGCGCTTCCCGCGCTCGCGAACGCGGCAAGAGCTAGAACGCGGGTTCCTTTTACTGTGGCTTGCGCAAACGCCGGGAGGCCAATATATTGAGCCTTCGAGACGGGATCGGCGATTAACATTGGTCAGGGAGGCGGCAATGAATTCACGCTGGATCGACATCAAGGCATCGGACGGGGGCACATTAAAGGGCTACTTGTCGTTGCCCCCCGGGGCAGGAAAAACGGGAAAGGGACCCGGCATCGTCCTGATCCAGGAAATATTCGGCGTCAACTCGCATATTCGTGCAGTGGCCGATCAATACGCGAGCGACGGCTATACCGTTCTCGCGCCCGACCTGTTCTGGCGCATGCAGCCCATGGTCGAACTGGGCTACGGTCAGGAGGATTTCAAAACCGGAATCGGCTACATGCAGAAATTCGATTTCGCCGCCGGTCTGAAAGACCTGGCCGCCACTGTCGCCGCGTTGCGCGCACTGCCAGAAGGCGGTGGCAAGGTAGCCTCCGTCGGCTATTGCATGGGCGGGATGCTGTCTTACCTTTGCGCGGCCAACGCGGGCGTTGACGCGGCAGTGTGCTATTACGGCGGCGGCATTCACACCAAACTGGATGAGGCCGGAAAAATAAAATGTCCGGTACTGTTCCACTTCGCCGGCAACGACAGCTACATTCCGGCCGCTGCGGTCGAGGCGGTAAAACAGACTTTCGCCGGGCGCGAAAGCGTGCGCATCGACGTCTATCCCGGCGTCGATCATGGCTTCAATTGCTGGGACCGCGCAGCCTACAACCAGCAGAGCGCCGCACTCGCGCGCGGGCGATCCCTGGCGTTCCTCGCCACAAACATCAGCTGAACGCGCCAGAATGAGCGACAAGACCTATCTTGATTGGCCGTTTTTCGACGCGCCGCAGCGCCGGCTGGCGGCCGATCTCGATGCCTGGGCAGCGGCGAACGTGGCGCACCTTGACCACGGCAAGGGCGTGGATGCGTTGTGCCGCGATCTGGTGAGCCGCCTGGGCCGCGATGGCTGGCTGAGGCACTGCGTGCCCGCGGCTTATGGCGGCGCCTCGGCCGCAATCGATTCGCGTTCGCTGTGCATTGCGCGCGAGACGCTGGCGCGACACGAGGGCCTGGCCGATTTCGCCTTCGCCATGCAGGGGCTGGGCTCGGGCGCGATTTCCATCGCCGGCAGCGAGGAGTTGAAGCAGCGCTATCTGCCGCGCGTTGCCCGCGGCGAGGCCATCGCCGCGTTCGCCTTGTCCGAACCCGATGCCGGGTCGGATGTGGGCGCAATGAGCACCAGCGCGCGTCGCGACGGCGAGTACTATGTGCTCGAAGGCGAGAAAACCTGGATATCCAACGGCGGCATCGCCGATTTCTATTGTGTGTTTGCCCGCACCGGAGAAGCCGCGGGGGCCCGAGGCATCAGCGCCTTCGTCGTCGATGCGGACACGCCGGGCCTGGAGATTTCAGGGCGTATCGAACTGATCGCGCCGCATCCGCTGGCAAGCCTGCGTTTTCGCGCATGCCGCATAAGCGCAAAGCAGCGCCTGGGCGAATCCGGTCAGGGATTCAAGGTGGCAATGCAGACGCTGGACATTTTTCGTGCGTCAGTGGCTGCCGCCGCGCTCGGGTTCGCGCGGCGCGCTCTGGACGAGGCGCTGGAGCGGGCCAAGGGACGCAAGATGTTCGGCCAGACGCTGGCCGATTTTCAACTTACGCAGGCTGCGATCGCCGACATGGCCACGGCCATCGACAGTTCCGCGCTGCTCACCTATCGTGCCGCCTGGCAGCGCGACGTTCAGGGCGCACGCACTACGCGCGAAGCGGCGATGGCCAAAATGGTCGCCACCGAATCGGCGCAGCAGGTGATCGACCGCGCGTTGCAGATATTCGGCGGCCTCGGCGTGGTAAGCGGCTACCCGGTGGAAAAACTCTATCGCGAGATTCGCGCGCTGCGCATCTACGAAGGTGCGACCGAGGTGCAAAAACTGATCATCGCGCGCGAGACCTTGAAGGGGTAGCTGCCGGTAAGAGCGGTTTACTTGTTTTCCTGGCATAGCCAGAGCTGGCCGACTGACTGGAGATTTCATGGAACCCACGGCTCACGTCGATACTTTTGTCCGCGATAATCTGCCGCCGAAGAACCAGTGGCCGAAGCTCGCGTTCGAGCTGCCGGAGCTGAAGTATCCGAAACGCATGAACTGTGCCGTCGAACTGCTCGACAAAATGGTCGCTGGCGGCCACGGCGAGCGCACCGTTATCCGCGCCCTGATCGACGGCAAGGCCTATTCCTGCACCTATCGGACGCTGCTCGATCGCGCCAACCAGATTGCGCGCGTCCTGACCGAGGACCTGAAACTCAAGCCGGGCAATCGCGTGCTGCTGCGCGCACCCAACAACCCGATGATGGCCGCCTGCTGGCTGGCGGTGACCAAGGCCGGCCTGATCGCGGTGCCCACCATGCCGCTGTTGCGGGCGGCCGAACTGGTTCAAATTATCGACAAGGCGAAGGTCGGCGCCGCGCTGTGCGACCTGCGCCTGAGCGAAGAAATGGAGCTGGCAAGAGCCGGCTGCCGCAGCCTGAAGCAGGTGCTCTACTTCAATGACGCCGGTGCCGGGTCGCTCGAGCAAAGGCTCGCGGCGAAGCCGACCACGTTTGCAAACGTCGACACTGCGGCCGACGATCCGTGTTTGATAGCGTTCACTTCAGGCACGACCGGGCGGCCCAAAGGCACGGTGCATTTTCATCGGGACGTGCTCGCGATGTGCGATTGTTTCCCCAGGTCCTGTCTCAAACCCAGCCGCGACGATATTTTCTGCGGTACGCCGCCGCTTGCGTTCACCTTCGGTTTGGGCGGCCTGCTGTGCTTCCCCATGCGTTTCGGCGCGTCCACAGTGCTGATCGAGCGGCTGCTGCCCGACACCTTGCTCGCGACCATCGCGAAATTCAAGGCGACGATCTGCTTCACCGCGCCGACTTTCTATCGCCAGATGGCCGGTCTTGTCAGGAACCACGACCTAAGGAGTCTGAAGAAATGCGTCTCCGCGGGTGAAGCACTGCCCGATGCAACGCGGCAGATGTTCAAGGAGGCGAGCGGCATTGAAATCATCGACGGCATCGGTGCGACCGAGATGATCCATATTTTTATTTCGCACACTCCCGAGCGCGTGCGCCGCGGCGCCACCGGCTACGCCATCCCCGGCTATGCGGCGATGGTAGTCGACGACGCCGGCAAACCCTGCGCGCCGGGCGTGGTCGGGCGCCTGGCGGTACAAGGACCTACCGGCTGCCGCTACCTCGCCGACCCACGGCAGAAAGACTACGTGATCATCCAAGGAAATCTGCGCGGGTGGAATCTGACTGGCGATGCCTACAAGACGGACGCTGACGGCTATTTCTACTATCAGGCACGCACCGACGACATGATTATCTCCGCCGGATATAACATTGCCGGGCCCGAGGTCGAAGCCGCGCTGCTGCAGCATCCGGCCGTGGCCGAATGCGGCGTGGTCGGCGTGGCGGACGCCGAGCGCGGGCAGATCGTGAAAGCCGTTGTGGTGCTCAAGTCGGGCTACACCGGCAACGAACCGATGGTGAAAGAACTGCAGGAGTTCGTGAAGAAGACAATCGCGCCCTACAAATACCCGCGCTCGGTTGAATTCATGGCGTCGCTGCCGCGGACTGAAACCGGCAAGCTGCAGCGGTTCAAGTTACGCATGACCGGCTGATTATGCGTAGCGACGTAAATCCCGCCGCGCGGTATTGAAGGGTTGGGATTTGGCGCGGACGAGATGCCGTCCGCGCGGATCCTCGATTGTGCACGGATAAAAAGCACATCCGTGCGCAATCGAGGATCTTGTATTACCCCACAACACCGTCCTTGTTTTTATCAATAACCGTATTTTCCGCGTGGATACGCTTTTTATCCACGCGGAAAACACGGTCGGCGCGCGCAGCGCGCAATGGTCGCTACGCGCATGCGACTGTATTTAAGACGCCGTATATAGCGAAGCTGTGGTCACTGGCGTCCGACTAATCGTCACCCCAGCGCGTCATCAGATCCTGCTCGACGCCGAGCTGGTCGAGCACGCGCGCGACGATGAAATCGACCACGGCGGCGACGCTCTGCGGCCGGTGGTAGAAGCCCGGGTTGGCCGGCAATATGACGGCGCCGGCATGCGCTAGCTTGAGCATCGCTTCCAGGTGGATCGCCGAGAACGGTGTTTCGCGCGGCACCAGCACCAGCTTGCGCTGTTCTTTCAGCATGACGTCCGCGGCGCGTTCGATCAGATTGTCCGACATTCCCGCGGCGACTGCGGCGAGCGTACCTGTGGTGCAGGGGCAGATCACCATGGCGTCGGCCGCGTTGGAACCCGATGCCACCGGCGCGAACCATTCTTCCCGGCCAAATACCCGCAGCTGGCCCGGCTGCGCCTTGAAGCGCGCGCCAAAAAGCGCCTCTGCTTCGGCGGTGCGCCCGGGCAGAGTGAGATCCAACTCCTGTTTGGCGACCACCTGCGCCGCCTGCGAGTAGAGCAGATATACGCGTACCTCCGACGCAAGCAGGCATTCGAGCAGGCGTATGCCGTAGGACATGCCCGAGGCGCCGGTGAACGCAAGTGTTATCGTCTTCTTTTTCATCGTATCTGCCGGTGCCGGATCATCACCTGGTTGTTGGCGCGGAACGCGGCACCCAGCCGTTCGGCGAAATACACCGAACGGTGCTGCCCGCCAGTGCAGCCGACAGCGACGGTAAGATAGCTGCGGTTCTCGCGTTCGAATGCGGGCAGCCAGTTGGCGATGAAAGCGTGGATGTCGCGGTACATGTTTCGCGTCGCTTCGTCTTTCTCCAGAAACGCGGCAACCGGTCTGTCCAGGCCGGTCAGCTCGCGCAGCTGCGGCTCGTAAAAAGGGTTGGGCAAACAACGCACGTCGAACACGAAATCCGCATCCAGTGGCAATCCCTGCTTGAAACCGAACGACTCAAACATCAGCGTCAGGCGCGAGCGGTCGACTTCGACCAGGTTCTTGATCCAGCTGCGCAGCGTATTTGGCGAGAGCTCGCTGGTGTCGATATGATGACCAAGCTCCCCGACGTCGTCCAGCAATTCGCGTTCGCGTGCGATGCTTTCGGCCAAAGTAAGTTCGCCCTGGCTTAACGGATGGAGCCGCCGCGTTTCCGAGAAACGCTTGATCAGGGTTTCGTCCTTCGCATCCAGGAACAGCAACCTCACGTCCACGCCCTGTTGCTTGAGCGCGGCAACGGTCTGCGGCAATTCACGCACCGATTGGCCGCTGCGCGCATCCATGCTCAGGGCGACGCGTTCGTGGCCGGAGCCGGCAAGCGATTCGAGCAGCGGCACCACCAGCGCGACCGGGAGGTTGTCGACGCAATAGTAGCCGCTGTCTTCCAGCACATTGAGGGCGACGCTCTTGCCCGAACCGGAAAGGCCGCTGATCAGAACCAGTTGCATGGTCGCAGCATATCATCCGGCCGCAGAATATAAAAAAGGGCCCAAGCCGTGCTTGCGCCCCTTCGCGGGTCCGGGAAGAAAGGTTTCGTTATCCCTTCTTCAGGCACTCGCTCATGAACTTCTTGCGCTCGTCGCCTTTCAGTTGTCTTGTCGCGGCTTCCTTGTTGCAGTAACCCATTTTCTGCTTCTGTTCAGTCGGTTTGACTGCTGCCGCCGGAACTGCCGCGCTCCCACCCTTCAGGCACTCACTCATGAATTTCTTGCGCTCACTGCCGCCGAGTTTCTTCTCCTTGGCTTCTTTGTTGCATTCGCCCATCTTGTTCTGCTGGGTCGTCATCTTCTTCTCCGCCGCTGGGGGTGCGGATTTTTCGACCGGTTTCTTGTCCTGGGCTTGTGCCACAGAAACGCAAAACAGGCCTGCCACCAGCGCTGCCATTAGCTTGTTCATTTCTCTCTCTCCTTGGTGTGGTTTAGGTTCCGGGTGCTTCGACTGGTGTAACGCGAACAGGCGGATTCAGTTGACTTCGCCCTTGAGCGCGCCTTGCTGCCGGGCGATGAACTCCTGGGTTCCATCGTAGCCGCGCAGCTGCAGGATGTAATTTCGAACCGCCGCTTCCAGCAGCACCGCCAGGTTGCGCCCGGCGGCAACCGGAATGACGACCTCGCGCACGGGCAGGCCGAGGATAACCTCGGTGAGTTCGTGCAGCGGCAGACGTTCGGCCGGGGCGCCGCCGGTCTGCCCCGGTTTATCCAGGTGGACGATCAGCTTGAGGTTCATTTTTGGCCGCACTGCGGTTTCACCGAAAATGATGCGAATATTGAGTACCCCCAGCCCCCGTACCTCGAGAAAATCCTTCAGCAGCGGCGGACAGCGTCCTTCCAGCGTCTTGGATGCGATACGCGAAATCTCGACCACGTCGTCCGCCACCAGGCCGTGGCCGCGGCTGATCAACTCCAGCGCGAGTTCACTCTTGCCGACGCCGGATTCTCCTGTGATCAGCACGCCCAGTCCGAGCACATCCATGAATACCCCATGCCTCGAAGTCGAGTCGGCCAGGATCTTGCCGAGGTAACGGCGCAGGGTATCGATGACGGCGTCGGCTGCGGAGGCGGTGCACAGCACCGGCACGTTTTTTGCCTCCGCCGACAGCAGCAGCGCCTCAGGACCGACCAGGCTGTCGGCAAGGATAATGGCGGCTGGCTCTGCTGCAAACAGATTGGCGATGACCTGGTCAGTGGCGTCGCCGCTATAACCGTCGATGTAGGCAAGCTCGCGCCGGCCCAGAACTTGAATGCGATTGGGATGAATCAGGTTGAGATGGCCGACCAGCGCAGCGGTATCGGCGCTGTCACGGCGCACCGGCAGCGCTTCGCCGCCGCGGCCGGTCACCCAGCCTAAGCCCAGCCTCGCGGCATTATCTTCATACAGCTGCGCGATGCTGGTCTGTAACATCGGGCTGCCAATTGCTGATGAGCTGGTGCAGGCCGCCGGCGTTATCGGTCTGGACCAGTCGCTCGCGCAAATCGGGATCGGAGAACATCTGTGCCAATTCCGACAGGATTTGCAGATGCTGCTCGGTTGCCTGCTCCGGTACCAGCAGGACGAACAACAATTTGACCGGCTTGCCGTCGGGTGCGTCGAACGCTACCGGGACGCTAAGTCGTACGAAGGCGGCCACAGCTTCGCGCAATCCCTTGATTCGGCCATGCGGTATGGCTACGCCCTGCCCCAGGCCGGTCGAACCGAGACGTTCGCGCGCGAACAGGCTGTCGAACACCAGGCTGCGCGCAAGGCCCTGGTTGTTTTCGAAAATCAGGCCAGCCTGCTCGAACATCCGCTTCTTGCTGCTGACCTCGAGGTCGAGGACGATGTTCGAAGGCGGTAACAGTTTTGAGATGAGATTCATGGCGCGAAATGATATGGGTGGCGGGCTTGCGGCAGTCAGGATCGGGCAGGCTGGGCCGGAAAGCGCGCCATTCTACCTCAATTCCAGACCCGGGTTATTCCTCGACCGCCTGGCGTTTGAGCGCGTCGTGGGGGTGGGCGTAGGCCTTTTTCTTGTGCTTGATGATCTGCCGGTCAAGCTTGTCCATCATCAGATCGATGGCAGCGTACAGATCCTCATCCTCGCTTTCGACGTGAATATCCTTGCCTCGCATGTGAACGCTGACTTCCGCCTTCTGCCGAAGTTTCTGCACCGACAGAATGACACTGATCTCAATGACGTGATCGAAATGGCGTTGGATCCGCTCCAGCTTGGACAGCACGTAATCGTGGATCGCCTGGGTGACTTCGACATGATGACCGCTGATCTGGACGTTCATACTGGACTCCTTTCAAAATTACAACGACTTGCGCAGGCTGACCGGCGGGATGTGCAGGGATTCCCGGTATTTGGCGATAGTGCGTCGCGCGACTACGATGCCTTGTTCACCGAGAATCCGCGAGATCTTGTTGTCCGATAGCGGCTTCTTGCCGTCCTCGGCGCTGACCAGTTGCTTCAGTAGCGCGCGGATCGCAGTGGCCGAACAGGCGCCGCCGGTTTCCGTCGCCACATGGCTGCCGAAAAAATACTTCAGCTCGAAAATTCCGCGCGGTGTCGCCATGAATTTCTGCGTAGTCACACGCGATACCGTTGATTCGTGCAGTCCCAGGGTCTCGGCGATTTCGCGCAGCACTAATGGCCGCATCGCCACTTCGCCGTGGTCAAAGAAATGCCGTTGCTGTTCGACGATCGCCCGCCCTACGCGCAATATGGTGTCGAAGCGCTGTTGCACGTTCTTGATCAGCCAGCGCGCCTCCTGCAGTTGATTGGACATCTGACCGACGGCGGAATGGTGTTTGTCCTGCAGGATTTCGGCATACATGCGGTTGATGCGCAGCTTCGGCATGGCGTCTGGGTTGAGACTGGTAACCCACGCGTTTTTCACCTTCCTGACGATGATATCCGGCACGATATAGCGCGTCTCGTTCGCCGCGTATTCAGAACCGGGATGGGGGTTCAGACTCTGGATCAGATGCTGTGCCTGGCGCAGGCTCTCGTCATCGCAATGAAGTTGCCGCTTGAGGCGCGCGAAATCGTGCGCGGCGAGCGCATCGAGGTTGTGGCGGACGATACCGACGGCGAGTTCGCGCGCGGCGGTGTTCTCGGGCAGGGCCATCAGCTGCAGTTCCAGGCATTCGGCCGGTGTACGCGCGCCGACGCCGGTGGGGTCCAGACTCTGCAGGTGACGCAGCGCAATGTGCAGCTCATCCAGCCCGACCCCCAATTCCTGCGGCAGCATTTCGGCGATTTCCTCCAGGCTTTGCGACAGGTATCCGCCTTCATCCAATGCCCCGATCAGTGCGGTGACCAGGCTTTTGTCACGCGCCGCGAGCTGGGTCAGCGCGAGCTGGCCCAGCAGATATTCGCCCAATGTGGGCGTGCAGGCGGCCAGTTGCGGATACTCCGCCTCTTCCCCGTCGTCGCGTCTGGCGCCGGCCGAAGGGGCATCGGTAAACCAGTCGATATCAGCCGCTTCACCGGAGGGCGCGGCGTCGTCGGCCGGCGCCTCACTGGCGCTGGCGGTGTAGACCTCATGCTCCGCGCCATTGTGCGGCGGGGCTGCAGGCTCCGCTTCCGCTTCCGCGTCATCGCGCTCCAGCAGCGGATTCTCCATCAGAAATTTCTCCAACTCCTGGTTCAGCTCCAGGGTGGACAGCTGTAACAGGCGGATGGATTGCTGCAACTGCGGCGTCAGGGTCAGCTGTTGCGACAGCTTGAGTTGCAGAGTTTGCTTCATCTTGGGCGGGAGGGAAGTCGCTGGGGCCTTTTAGCAATCACCACATGAGCGCGACACGGGTAAATCGGGATGCAACGCAAGGCGCGTGGAGTGCCGTTTGGTGATTCCAAACGGGTTTCCGGCTACATGCGGAAATGCTCCCCCAGATACACTCTTCTCACGCTTTCATTATAGACGATTTCATCCGGTTTGCCCTGAGCCAGAACTGATCCTTCGTTGATGATATAAGCGTGATCGCAGATACCCAGAGTCTCGCGCACATTGTGGTCGGTGATCAACACGCCGATTCCCCGTTGTTTCAGAAAGCCGATGATTTTCTGGATGTCGAGCACGGCGATCGGGTCGACGCCGGCAAACGGCTCGTCGAGCAGGATGAAGCTCGGACTGGCCGCAAGCGCGCGTGCGATTTCGACGCGGCGTCGCTCGCCGCCGGAGAGCGACAGCGCCGGATTGTTGCGCAGATGCGAGATATGCAGATCGCGCAGCAGTTGTTCCAGGCGCTCGTCGATTTCCGACTCTGACAGGTTCTGCAGCTCGAGCACAGCCTGCACGTTCTCCTGCACCGTCAGTTTTCTGAATACCGAGGTTTCCTGGGGCAAATAGGACAGGCCCAGCCGCGCGCGGCGGTGGATCGGGTATTTGCTGATGTCCGTTCCGTCCAGACTGATGCTGCCGCCGTCCAGTCGCAGCAATCCGACCATCATGTAAAAGCATGTGGTCTTGCCGGCGCCGTTTGGTCCGAGCAGGCCGACCACCTCGCCGCTCTGTACTTCCAGCGATACGTCCTGCACCACGGTGCGGGACTTGTAGCGCTTTTTCAGATTGCTGGCTTTGAGCTGGCTCATCGCCGCTACCGCTTGGGCGCGTCGCGCGCGGGAACCTTGCCTGGTTCCTCGGTGGCGATGCGCGGCTGGATCACCGCATGCACTCTGCCGCCCGGCGTTTCGCCTGCGCTGCCTCCGGTACCGGGGCCGGCGCCGCCAGTAACGGTGAAAAATTCGGTGCGGGAATCGTAGGAGATATAGTTGCCGCGCACTTCGTCCGCGGGTTCGCGCTTGAGTCTTGCGCGATCGAAGAATTCCACCCGGTCCAGCTTGCCATCGTATTCGATTCGTGCGGCCTCGCCTTCGATATATTCGCTGGCGCCGTCGCGCCTTTGCCGAAAGGTCGCCGGATTGCCGATTGCGCTGCCGTACTGGTGGCCGTCCTTGTCCTGGCGCACGGTAACCTTGTCGGCGTGGATGCTGAGCGTTCCTTGCGTCATTACCACTTTGCCTTCGAATACGCTGACCTTTTGCACGTCGTCCACATGCATGCGATCGGACTCGAGGTTAATCGGCTTTCCCCGGTCGGCCCGTTCCGCGTGGGCGGGACCGGCCAGCAGGGCGAAACAGGCGCACAAGAGCAGGGTGCTGAAACTATTTTCCAGCATCGAATGTGCCCCTGACTTGCGACAGCAGCGCGAAATTGCGCGTCTTGTTGTTGATTTCCATGCCGACCCCGGCGAGTCGGGAGCGGCCCTCGGTAATGATCACCGGCCTGTCGGTGCGCGCGAGATCGCGGTCGGGAACGATTTGCAGATACTCGGTCTGCACGCGCAGTTCGCTCCGCCCCTGGCCCGCCTCGCGCACCACCACAACGTTGCCGGAAAAACTCGCCTCCTCGCCATTCCTGGAAATCAGTCCGCGGTCTGCGCGGATCACTATCGGGACGGCGTTTTCCAGGCGCTGCACCAGGCGCGGTGCCAAAATGTCGGTGCTGTCGTCATCGGGGTAATGCAGCATGCGCGCGGCGGACAGGTTGTATTCGGGTTTGCCGGAGGTGCCCATCTTGATCACGTTGAATTCCTCGGCGACGAAATCCGGATCGTGGCGCGTCTTGCCCGACCGGTCGTAATCGGGCGACTGAACGGCGCGCTCCAGCCAAAGACTCGCTGCCGCCAGTGCCAACAGCAACAGCAGCGGAAACAAATTGGATGTACGGCTGCGTCGCGCCGGACTCATTGCAGATGCGCGCTGATGGCGCGTTCGAGCGCCCCCTGGGCGCGCAGGATGAATTCGCACACTTCGCGCACGGCGCCCCGCCCGCCTCGCGCGCGTGTCACGTAGTGCGCGCGGCTCGCCAGCGCCTCCGGCGCCGCAGGCACGGTCGCGGCAAAGCCACAGCGGGTAAACAGCGGCAGGTCGGGCAGGTCATCGCCCATGCAGCCGGACTGTTCCGGGGCGAGTCCGAGCTGTGTCAGCAGCGCAGCGTAGGCGGTACGCTTGTCCTCGGCCCCCTGAAACACATGCGCGATGCCGAGATTCGCCGCACGCAGTTCCACGGCCCTCGAGTTCCGGCCCGTGATCAGAGCGACCTCTATCCCGGCTTGCCGCAGCATTTTTATCCCCTGGCCGTCCTGAATGTTGAATGCCTTCAGCTCCTCGCCGCGCTCGGAGTAATAAAGTGTGCCATCGGTCAGCACGCCATCGACGTCGAAAATCATCAGTTTCAGTTTCCCGGCGCGTGCGAGCGCGCCATCCAGAGCCGCGTGCGTCGATGCGTCTGCCATTGCGCTTCAGATTACCTTGGCGCGGAACAAGTCGTGCATGTTGAGTGCGCCGACAAGCCTGCCGTCGCCGTCTACGACCAGCAGCTGGTTGACTTTGCGCTGTTCCATGATCTGTACCGCTTCGACCGCCAGCTTGTCCGGGCCGATGGTCCGCGGACTGCGCGTCATGATGTCGACGATACGCGCGCGCCTGATGTCCTCGACTTGCGCCAGCGTCCGGCGCAAATCGCCGTCGGTGAATACGCCGCTCACCCGTCCGGCTGCGTCGAGCACCGCCGTCATGCCCATGCGCTTCTTCGACATTTCCAGCAATGCTTCGGAAAAGCCAACGCTCTCGGTCACCGCCGGAATGTCGTCGCCGCTGCGCATCACGTCGCGCACATGCGTCAGCAGACGCCGCCCAAGAGTGCCGCCGGGATGCGAACGCGCGAAGTCCTCGGCGCCGAACCCCTTTGCATCGAGCAGGGCGACCGCCAGCGCATCGCCCAGGGCCAGAGCCGCAGTGGTGCTGGCGGTGGGGGCTAGGTTCAGCGGACACGCCTCTTTGTCTACGCGCGCATCCAGATGCACGTCAGCTTGCCGCGCCAGCGTCGAATTGGCATTTCCGGTAATGGCAATCAAGTGCGCGCCCTGGCGCTTCAGCATGGGCAGGATGGTGAGCAGTTCTTCGGTTTCGCCGGAATTGGACAGCGCGATCAGCACGTCGTCGCGCGCGATCATGCCGATATCGCCGTGGCTCGCCTCGGCCGTATGCACGAAGTACGCCGGCGTGCCGGTGCTCGCCATGGTGGAAGCAATTTTTCGCGCGATATGGCCGGACTTGCCGATGCCGCTCACCACCACGCGGCCCTTGCAATTGAGCAGCAGCGCCACGGCGTCGAGAAAGCTCTGGCCCAGCCGCGCAGCGAGGCCCTGAATGGCCTCGGCTTCGATGGCGAGCACCTGTTTTGCCAGCTCCAGCGCGGTCTTGGACGGTAGGATTTTGTCCATGCGGGATGCTGCAGGTATCATAGGTCAAAGTATAGCAGAACCCCACCCACCTCCTTCCTTGCACTAGGCCCGGCCCGATGAGTAATCCGCTCGAACTTGTACTGCTGCTGTTGGCCGCCGCCGTTCTGGTGGTAGTTCTGGCGCGCAGCCTCCATCTGCCGCCGATGCTCGGTTATTTACTGGTAGGGGTGGCGATCGGACCGCATGCCCTGCGCTGGATTCCGGCGAGTAGCGAATCCAGCTATGTCTATCTGGCCGAATTCGGCGTGGTATTCCTGATGTTTTCCATCGGTCTGGAGTTCAGCCTGCCCAAACTGTTCAACATGCGCCGCGTGGTGTTCGGCCTGGGAATGGGGCAGGTGCTGCTCACCGTGTTTGCGCCGACCGCCCTTGCCTGGCTGCTCGGTTTCCCCTGGCAGCTCGGCTTCGCGCTGGGGGGGGCGCTTGCCATGTCCTCGACTGCGATCGTGGTCAAGCTTCTGGCCGAGCGCATGCAGCTTGAAACCGTCCACGGGCGCGAGATCATCGGCGTGTTGCTGTTTCAGGATCTGGCGGTGGTGCCTCTCCTGATCCTGATCCCGGCGCTGGCGCAGCCGGCCGAGCACCTTGCGCCGGTGTTGGCGCTGGCGCTGGCAAAAGCCGCGGTGGTGCTGTTTCTGATCCTGATCGCGGGCCAGAAACTGATGCGCGGCTGGTTCCATATCGTGGCACGGCGGCGCTCGCACGAATTGTTCGTGCTGAACGTACTGCTGATCACCCTCGGCCTTGCCTGGATCACCGAACTCGCAGGATTGTCGCTGGCGCTCGGCGCATTTCTGGCCGGCATGCTGATATCCGAAACCGAATACCGGCACCAGGTGGAGGAGGACATCAAACCATTCCGCGATTTGCTGCTGGGCCTGTTCTTCGTTACCGTCGGCATGCAACTTGATGTGTCCGTGGTGATCGACCGGTTCGCGCTGGTGCTGTTGTTGTTCACGGTGCCGGTGCTGTTCAAATTTGGTCTGATCGTCGCATTGTCGCGCGTGTTCGGCGCCACCCCTGGTAACGCCCTGCGCACTGCGCTGGGGTTGGCGCAGGCGGGTGAATTCGGCTTCGTGCTGCTGGCGCAGGCGGGCGGGGCGGGGTTGATCGACCAGACGCTGCTGCAGCCCGTTCTGGCGGCCATGCTCCTGTCCATGCTGAGTGCGCCGTTCATGATCCAGTACAGCGACAAGCTGGTGCTGCGTTTCGTCGCCTCGGAATGGATGATGCGCTCGCTCGAGCTGCACCAGATCGCCGTCTCCGGCATGGCGGCAGCGAAACACGTGGTGCTGTGCGGCTACGGCCGAACCGGACAGAACCTGGTGCGCTTTCTCGAACAGGAAGGCATCAGTTATGTCGCGCTTGATCTGGACCCCGAGCGCGTGCGCGAGGCAGCAGCAGCGGGGGAGACCGTAGTCTATGGCGACGGCGCGAGGCGCGAGGCATTGATCGCCGCGGGTCTGGCGCGGGCCAGCGCTTTGGTTATTTCGTTCCCGGACGTACCGGCCGCACTGAAAATCCTGCACCATGCGCATGCGATCAACCCGGCGCTGCCGGTGATCGTGCGCACGCTGGACGATGCGGACATGGAGCGGCTGCAGGCGGCAGGGGCCGCCGAGGTGGTGCCCGACACCTTCGAATCCAGCCTGATGCTGGCCAGCCATGCGCTGGTGCTGATGGGTGTACCGCTGACACGGGTCGTGCGTCGCGTGCGCGCGGTGCGCGAAAGCCGCTACAGTATGTTGCGCGGATTTTTTCACGGCGAAGGCGACGCCGCTTCCGATGTGGCCGAGCACCGGCAACCGCGTCTGCATTCGATTACCTTGACCCAGGGCGCCCATGCCGTGGGCAGAACGCTGGCGGAGCTGGACCTGACGGCGCTGGCCGCGACAGTGACGCGGGTGCGCCGGCGCGGCATCCGTACCGGCGAGCCCGGGCCGGAGACCTGTTTCGAGGCGGGCGACGTCGTCGTGGTCCTGGGTGAACCCGACGCCCTGGAGGCGGCGGAAACGCGCTTGCTGCAGGGCATAAAATAAAAAGCCCGCCCTGGTGAGGGCGGGCCGGGTCTGGAACAAAAACCGTGTTACAGGTTCTTGCAGAGCAGATACTGGTTGGTGCCGGTCTCCGCATACGCCAGGGTGGGCGCAGCAGCGCCGGCCGGCGGGTTCGGGGCGGTCTGCAGCAAGCCGCGCACCTGGCCGGTGGTGGAGGTGGCGTCATCCATCTGCGTATCGACGGCGATCGCGATCTTGTCCGTAAGGTTGCTCGAACAGATGATGGTGGAAGTGAATCCCATACCGGTGGTTTGCACGCCCATGATGCCGTTCGCGGCGTTGGCCGGTTGCTGGGTCGAACTCGCACCTGCGGTCGTGCCGGAAACGAATCCAGCCAGGCGCAGATGCAGCCAGAAAAGATTGGGCTCGTTCACGCCTGCCGCCGGCGCCACCGCCGCGGCGTTGTACAGCGCCGTAGTCGGGCTGGCGCACGCGCCGGTACACAGGACGCCGTTGCCATCGCCGCCGAATGCCGCTGCACCCCAGCGCGCAACCGTATTGGCGCTCAGTTCGTCGCCTGGCATGGCGCGATAGCGGTCCTGATAGGAGTTCACCGCCGCGGTGATGCCGTTGAAGTCGTTGATAACGTTCTTGATTTTCGCCTGGGTGATCATTTCTTGACCCTTCAGGATGCCGCCCAGGAGCAGGCCGATAATCACCAGTACGATGGCGATTTCAACCAGGGTAAAACCGGACTGTTTAGTTTTCATGGCACTTCCCCCATTGGAGAAAATTAGTCGTAGGTCCATATCAGCAATATCCATGCCCGGTTTTAAGTGCGGTATTTCACGTTTTTCGACCAAACGAATCAGAGATTAGTCGGAATTCAGACAGATATGTCGATATTGTGACGTTTTACCTTAGCGTTTCTTCTTTTCAGCGCTCTGCATTAGCCGAGCCTCGATTTCCTTCAGCCGGCCATTCAGAAAGTGTAGTTCGCCGCGGTCGGTGATCCTGCCGCTGGCGAGCAGGCCGCCTATCATTACCCGTGCCGTTTCCAGTTCGTTCAGATCTTCGCGGATGAACACTTCCATGGTCGTTGCCCAGGCAGGCACGTCTTTGGCTGTGGTGTATTTTTGCAGCGCCGCCGCGTACCTGAGCGCGAGCGGCATGTCTTTCAGCCGGTGTTTGGCGAGAAAGGTGGCATGCGCGAGCCAGGGCCAGCGCCGGTTGGGATCGAGCAGGTATTGCCGGTAGACGAATTCCAGCATGCTGCGTTGCTTCGGTTCGTCCGGAACTTCTGCGTACAGGCGGCTCGCCGCGAGCAGCGGGTACTGCCCACCCGGATCGAGTTCGAGGATGCGTGCCAGCCACGCTTCGACGCGGGCGTAATCCAGGTCTTTGAACGGTATCCTGCTGCCCGAGCGGTAATCGAAAGCCTGCAATTGCAGCATCAGGATTTTCGCCAGCGCGATCGGTTCGCCCATACTGGCCAGGCGCAGGAGCGCAATGCCGGGTGGTGGCATCAGGTCTGGTGCCCTGGCCTCGGGCGCCGGTTGTTTGGCGTGAAGGCCTAATTGCAGTGCGAGACCCGCGGCAAGCAGGGCCAGTACCGGCGTCGATACGTAGTTGAGCGGGCGTTCGTCGCGCATCAGAAATTCTTGCGCTGCAAATCGAACATCGCGGCGCCGCACAACAGCAGCGCGTACGCGGCGGTTTGCGCCAGCACCTGCAGTACTTCCGTCGTAGTCGGCCCGGCATAAATCAGCCAGCCGGTCTGGGTCATGCGATCGATGCCGGGGAGCAGGAAGGCGATCGCGTCAATTACGAAATTAACGACGCTCTGGCCGATGCTGGTACCTTCCGACAGGGGATTGGCGGCCATGATTTGCAGCGCGCTGATCGAACGCGCGAGCAGGTAAAAGCCGGCGACCGCGGCCAGGGCCGACATCACCTGCGTCAACGTAAGCACGCAAAACAGCGCAAACGCGGTTACCAGCAGCAGTTCGCAGGCGAGCGACAGGCCCCACAGCGCAACCTGCACCACTGGCGCGAACAATGTGAGCGGCAGACTGAATATCAGGGCGAGTGCAAGGGCGACAGCGGTGTAGCCTGCGAGCTTGCCCAGGAAATAACTGCGGCGCTTAAGCGGCCGCGAAAGAATCAGCTCAGTCACCTTGTCGTTGAATTCGCGCACCATGCTGGTGACGACGAAGCCGGCGAGCATGAATACGGCGCCCACCCGCAGCAAGGCGGCGAGCAGTGCCGCCTGGATCTGAGTAGATTCGGTGATCGCGACCTGTTGCAGGAACTGTGTGAATGCCAGCCCCGCAGCCACCAGGATCAGCGCCAGCCATAGAAGGCGGTTACGCAGTGCCTCGAGCAGGGTATAACGGGCGATGGGCAGAATATGGCGCACCATGACTCTTTCGAAAAACGATGCAGGCGCGGCAGATGCCAGGCACCGGGCGGGTATCGACCGCGCCTGTCTCAGGTTAAACTGCCCGCATGTCTAGTGCAAGCACCACGTCCGCCGCCACCCCGACACGCGCTAACCCGATGCTGATCACCCGCTACTGGCGATTGTTATTCGTCGCCATGCTGGCGCTGCTGCATCTCACCGCAATGCGCGGCGTGGAAGACATATGGGCGCGCGCGCTGATGCTCGCCCACTTCGGCCTGTTCATCCTGTGGCAGCCGTTCATGCGCGGCGAGCAAAAACTTACGCCGCAGCAGTTGTCGGTAATTGTTCTGGTCTGTGTACTCGTCCTGTTCTTCTGGAACTGGTGGCTGATGCTGCTGTGGCTATGCGTACTTGCCGGCGTAGTCGGCGGCAAGGTGTTTCTTTACCAGGCGCGCTGGCAGCGCTACTTCCACCTGACAGTGCTGTCGTACCTGGTGTCTTTATTGCTGATCTGGGTATTTCCGCAGTTGTTGCCCGGGTTCTCACAAACCAATGAATTGCGCCTGTTCACACAGTACGGGCTGCCATTGCTGTTCCTGCCCATGCTGTTCCTGCCGGCGGCGGCTGATAGCGGAGAGGCGCCGCAGGTGGTGGATTTTTTCTACAGCGCGTTTCTGTTCATGATTATCGCCCTGCTGGTGTTGGGCAGTTTCGCGTTCATGACGCTGGGCAAGGTGAACTATCCGTTCGCGCTCTCCTACAGTCTGCTTTCGATTGCCGGGATATTGCTGCTGCTCGGGCTTACCTGGAACCCGCGCGCCGGATTTGCCGGCCTGGGCATGTTGTTCTCCAGGTACCTGCTGTCAGTCGGCCTGCCGTTCGAGCAATGGCTTTTCTTTCTGGCCGGATTGTCAAAAGCCGAAGCGCAGCCCGAGCGTTTTCTGCGCCAGGCCTGCGCCGGACTGGGCGAACTCCCCTGGGTCAGCGGCGGCGCGTGGCGCAGCTCGGTCTACAGCGGAGAATTCGGCCAGCAAAGCAAGAACCTGGTCGAATACACGGACCCGGAACTGCACCTGCGTGTCTACAGCAAATACAATCTGAGCCCGGCGCTGACCTGGCATTTTCACCTGCTCGGACAGATGCTGGGCGAATTCTACCGCGCCAAGCTGCGCGAGCAGAAGCTGCAGCAGCAATCGTATATGCAGGCGGTGTACGAAACCGGTGCGCGCATGACCCACGATATGAAGAATCTGCTGCAGTCGCTCAACGTGCTGTGCGCCGCGACTGAGAGGGAAGCGGCCGGATCGGAAGAACTGCAAGCGTTGATGCGGCGCCAGCTGCCGGTGATTACGCAGCGCCTGCAACAAACTCTGGACAAGCTGCGTCAACCCGAAAACGGCAGCAGCAGCGCGGTGCAGGCGCTCGACTGGTGGAGGGGGCTGCGGCGCAGCTATGCCGGCCAGAACATAGAGTTGCGCGAAGACTGGATCGACGATCAGGCGACGCTGCCGCTGGAGTTGTTCGACAGCGCCGCCGATAATCTGCTGCAGAACGCGCTGGCCAAGCGCAGGCTGCAGGGCGATTTCGCCATCAGCGTCAGTTTCGCCTGCGGCGACGCAGCCCGGCTGGAAGTATGCGATGCCGGACACGCCATCGCGGACGAGACCGCGCGCGAACTGCTGCGCGGGCCGGTTCCCTCCAATAGCGGCCTCGGCATCGGCCTGTATCAGGTCGCGCGTCAGGCCGAGGCCCGCGGCTATTCACTTGTGCTCGCGCACAATGCAGAGGGTAAGGTGTCGTTCGTGCTTTCGGGTCCGCTCAAGCCGGCGGCGTAGCTGCCTGTCGCCGCGTGCGCCTAGCGCGTGCACCTGCGACGCGCTGTAGGATCGCGCCTACACTGATTCACGCAGAACATTCGCCATGCGCGTCTGCCAACCTGGGCCGGTAGCCTTCCATCGTGCCAGCGTATCGGGCGACAGCCTAAGACTAATTGCAACTTTTGATTCCGGAGACTTGGGGCGCCCACGTGGTTTCAGCATGGCGGCCGCAGTGCGGGCGCCAAATATTTTGGGTAAAAACGCTTTCGCCGGGCGGGCCTTGGCTATCATCTCCATGGTCCATTCCGGATTTTCGCGGATGGCTTTATTAGATTTTGGTTGCTTTTTCATGTCTCTTTACCTCTCGCTTATTGGCTTTACGCAGACTGATGACCCGAGGTTTTCCGTCGCGGGGCGTGAACACCACGCTATGCAGGCGATCCGCAATGAAACCGAGCACGCAGTAGCGCCGTTCCCCGTAGTCTTTGCGCGTGTCTTCCCAGATTAGCGCCGTCGCCCAGTCAAGGTGCTCGGCAAGGTCCATCGAAAGGCCGCGCTCTGCAAGATTGCGGTCTTCTTTATCGGGATCTATGACCACTCACTTAGTGTATATGCGTATATACAATAAAGCAAACCAAACCTGATTCGGCGGACTACCGCGAGCTGCTGGCAATGACGCAGCGCCTGCAGTGCAGGCGCTCGACCGGCGGAGAGGACTGCGGCGCAGCTACGCCGGGCAGAACATTAACTTGCGCGAAGACTGGATCGACGATCAGGCCACGCTACCGCAGGAGTTGTTCGACAGCGCCGCAAACAACCTGCTGCGCGGCGCCGCGTGCGTCAGGGCAACCGCCCTGCGGCCACCATCCGGGTTACCAGCACGCTGACCGGAATATAGGCGACCAGATCGTCGAATTCGCAGAAAACGCCGGCGGCGGTGTCACTGCAGCTGCCGGAAGGCTGCGGCGACTGTTCGCGCGAGTAGAAAGTCGACGTTGCCGCTGTCGGCGTGTTGCCGTACTCGTCGGTGGTGGTCGCGGGCAACACCCCGTACAGTTGTCCGCTGGAGGTATAGGCGCCGTAGCCGTTCCTCCCATGCGAGATGATCACCGCAGGTATTCCTGAGGTTGGGGTGGGGGTCTTGTTAGAGGGAGTCTTGGTTACGACCGAGAGTGAACCGGTCGAACATAAGGCAAAGGACGTCGGTGCCACGGGGACAGGAACTGGAGCGGCACCGCATGCCGCCGTCCAGGTGAGTTTTGCGTTCAGATCGGCAAAGCTCGCGTCTACAAAATAGGTGAATCGCCTGCCCCAGACATCGGTTTCCGGCAGGCCGAGGGTGATCCAGGGAAGGACCGCGTATTTCGCAAGTGTAGGACAGGCATTGGACACCATGGCGGGCTCTACGCCGGCGCCGGCCGCGCCGGTTGCAAGCGTGCCGTCCGCCGAGCAGGGCAGACGCCCGTTGGCCTGTGCAAACCCGATGAGCGCCTCCTTGATCTGCTCCAGCCGGGCGAGCGTATCGCGATTATTACGTCCGTCGATCTGCGTCGACACCGTTGACAGCATGCCGCCCAACAGCAGGCCGACGACCAGGAGCACGATCGCCATCTCGGCCAGGGTGAATCCGACGCTGCGGGCTCGCACGATCCTTTCCTCAGGGCGCGACGACAATGACTCTGTCGTTGATGGCTGTGCCGGCGCTCGATACGCTGCTCAGGCCGTGTTCGAATACGCGATCGCCGGTGGAGGCGTTCTGGTTTTCGAGATAGTCGCTGAGGGTCGCGTTTGGCCGCGTCGCGTTCGCGAGGGAGCGCCCGGCAAAAATCAGGATCGCCCGCTTGTCATCCGTGGGCGCGGTGCGCAGGTTGTTGACCGTTAGGCAGGTACCGCCGGCAGTACAGGAGCCAGCCCCACCCGGCGCATAGCCGGGAGAGACGGCATAGTAGGTCTGTTTGTACCACCCGTTGTTGTTGAACCAGCCGGCGAAACTGTCGGTCGTGCTGATCAACGGACTGGTGATCAGATTGCCGCTGTTGATGGTGACGGTAACGTTCGTCCATGATCCTCCGACGCTGGACATTGTTGCGTCGAGGTTGACGATTCCGTTTCCAGCACTGTTAAGCGATCCAGTCAGCGTGCGTGAACTTAGACTGCAGCCCGAACAACTCACGTCGCTCAGCCGGGTCAGCTGTACGAAGCTGCGACCGACATTGCTCACGCTGCCGGATATGCCTATTCTGGGTGCGCCGGAGATGTACCAGATGTTGCATCTCAAATCGGTGTTCGAGTTTGCCGGAGCGCAACTACTGCCGCCCCAGACCGTACCGGTGCCGCCGGTCTGGGTGACACTGCCTGAGCTCCAGGTGTAACTGAGGTTGCTTACCATCGGCAGCAGGCCTTCGAGGGTGCCCGCGGTGCCGGTGAAGGTCGAACTGCCGGGGCTGGCAAACGGCGCGGCAAACGGAAATCCGGCCCAGGCGTCGAAATACCGGCTCTTGTTCCGGTTGCTGGAGGTATCGCTCCATTGATTGGCGCTGTCCGTCAACGAGGTGTCGCTGTCGTAGATGTATTGGCGCACGATGTCCCGCTCTATCCGTGCCGCGATCGCCGGCTCTATCGCCGCGAACAGGTCTTGCCGGGTAATCGCCAGCAGCTGGTCGTTGAACAGGTTGGCGACCGTGGGGTCGGTCAGGGTCTCGACTGCGGCGACGTAATCGGTGGTAGTGCTATCGCCGTTGCGCCCCTCGAGATAATTCGAGGCGATGTTGCAGGGATCGGTGGTGGCGCTGCAACTCGCGCCACTCCACGAGCGGTCCTGCGTTCCGAGGCGCGTACCCGGCGCAAGCAGCACCGCGACCGTGCCGCTTTGCACGATCGTCTCGTTGCCTTGGGCATCGCGGTTGTAGAGCGTCAGTTGGCCGGCGGTGTCGCTATTGATGGTGGACGTCGTGCGGAAGTTACCTGAAAGCCCGTACCACAGCAGTTCCCCGCTTGCGTCGTAGATCGGATCTATGCCCAGCGTTTTATATGGCAGGCGCCCGAGCCGGTTGGCGCTGGTGCAACTGGATTCCGCGATGCCATCATTGTTGCGATCCGGGCAGGGCAGGGAGCCGGGTCGGAGAGTCGCCGTCAGCATGGCTTGCGCTGCCGACCAGGTGATGAGGGCGGCTTTGGCGTCCCGCAAGGCCGTCCGGTTCTTTTCCGCCCGCGCAAGCGTGAGCGATACGCTGCTTTGATTCAATGCGCTCACCAGCATGTAGACGCCGGTCAGCGCGAACAGCGCCAGCAACACCAGCAGCGCCAGTCCGCGCTGGCGTTGCGGCGAATTTATCCTGGCACCGCCGCCCATGGGATCAGCGCCGCGGCGACGGCGGTTTTGCCGCAGGGTTACGCCTCGTTGCGGATTCGGTATTGTCCGAGGCTTTCCCTACAGTAAGTTCGCCGCCATTCAATATGCCGCGGATTTCGCCGCTCGTGCGCTCGTAGATCTGGCCGACTTTGAGGCTGACGCCGGGCTCGCCCGCGTTCGGCACTACCGTCACCTGCGCAGGGTCGCGGCCGGCAGCACCGTCGTACTGGGGCGCGCCATTGATCCAGGTCGTAGTCTTGCCGCTGGAGCGCTGGAGATGGCCCTCGACCGTGAGCGGTCCTTCCCTGATCTGCGGCGCCTCTTCCTCGGCACGGTTGGTCGCGCGTCTGCGGTCCAGGTCCTGACGCTGTTGCGGCGTGAGAAACAGGCGTCCGAGTTCTTCGGCTGCAATTGCACTAGGCGTGGCGAGGCACGCCAGCAATAGCGCGAGCGTGCAGCAAAAGCAGATTCCTCGGCCTGTGGCCTCGGAGTGACAATTAACGAACTTTGGTCGCCTTGAAATTTCCATGATTCATTATAGACGTGGGGTAGCTGACAGGCGTCTAGGCCGGTTTGTCGTGGCGTATGGTGATCAGATCGAACAGGCAATCGGCCTGCAGGCGCGGCGCGAGCGTGGTTCCGCCGCCGCGGCTCTCGCGCTGCACGTCGCAGCTCCTGACCGACAGGTAGGATTTTGCGCGCCGCGAAAGTTCGTCGATGAAGTTGAGCAGGTCTTCTTCGTGCAGCAGTTGGATGTTCATCTTGACCCGGCTGGACATGAACTTTATGCGGCCGCCGGGAGTGAAGCCGGGATAGTCGAGCTCCTTCTGTGGTTCGATGCTGTAGCTGATATTGAACAGCCGCCTCTCGTTTTTGATCGCAGTGACGGTGTCGACCCAGTCGAGGCGTTTTTCTTCGCCGACGATGCCGCGCGCCGCCAGCGCCTGGTATTGCTGCAGGCTGGCCTTTATTTCACGCTCTTCCTCATTGGCGCTGGAAAGCCGCCCCTGGACCTCGACGCGCTGCGCCGCGGTTGCCACGGCTTGTCTCTTCGTGTCCTGCAAATAATTGTCCGAGGAAAAATAGCAGGCCACGCTGGCGAGGATCAGCGCGATGCAGATCGCGAGCGGCAGGCCAAGTTGCTTAAAATCGCGGCGAGCGAACTTCATTGACCGAGTTTCCTGCCGACCGTGACGCTGAAGCTGGCGTCTTCCGCGATCGCGCGTTCCGATCCGATGTCGCCGGTAAGCGTATCGTCCGCGGTAATGGCGAAGGGCATGCGTACACCCGAGATCTCCAGCTGCGGATTTTTCTTCAGTGTCGCGATGAACTGGCTGGCCATGTCGGTGATCGCGCGAAGATCGACGCGACGTGCACCCACCACCCGCGCTGAAATCACGGCAAGCGCAAAACCCGGGTCATCCGCGGCGGCCGGAGCGGCGGCGGGCGCAGCCGCGGGCGGTGTTGTTCCCTTGGGTCCTTTGTCCGTCTGCGGCTTGCCGACGCGCCAGTGGATACGCTCGATCTCTACTTGCGGGAAGCCGGCCAGCGCCTTGCCGATTTCAACGAACAGGTATGCGGGCGAGGCAGTCTGCGCCTGCAGCTGTTGGTATTGCTTGATCGTGGTCTTCAGGTTCTCGGTCGATGTCGGCGTCGGCGGAAAGGTCGAGGTCACGCGTGCATATTCGGCGCTTAATGCGTCGAACCGGCTCTGATCGGACTGGATCTGCTGGCGCAGGTTGTATACGCCGAACAGCTGCACCCCCGCGTAGAGCAGACCCGCCGCCAGCGCCGCCATGCCGGCCGCGTACAGGCCGCTGCCGATCTGCCACAGGCGAAAGTGGTGGCGGTGCTGCTCCTGGGCAAACTGTTCCGCCGGAGCGGAGGTTGCGACCGCGCGCAGGAACAAGGCATCGCAGGGTGTGTCCGATGGGAAGTGTTTCAACCCCACCGCCCGGCACTGCTCCTCCGCATTGACGATGTGAAAGCGCAGCACCTCGCTGCTGCGGCAGGCTTCGGTGAGTGCCGCGTGATATTGCCCCGCCGCCAGCACCATGACGTCGATCGGCGTGGCGGCCGTCGGCAGCACTCGCATCGTCACCAGGTATTGCTGCAGGCGCGCCGACTCGCTGGCGCAGGCCGCGGCGACGCTCGCCGTGTCTTCCAGGTTCAGTCGGCCGACGCGCGAAAAACGGATTTTTCCTTCTTCCACGTAGCATTGCCGCATGCCCGTCTGCTGCACGCTCACCAGCAGGCAGCGCTCGAGTTTGAGTCCCGCGCCTTTGATCAGCGCGGGCGCTAGCAGCGCAGTGGAGTAGACCCCGGCCAGCCGGCATTGGTTCTGTTCCAGCGCGCTGAGCCAGGGCTGAAATTGCTGCGTGTTGGAGAACGACGCGTACAAGACTTTCTCGTTGCGCCGTTCGCTTTTCTCGAATCCAAGCGACATGCTCAGGGTGAGGCTGGTGTCGCGATAGCGTTGCGCCAGCTTTCGCCCCAGCACCAGCCGCCTATCCTTTCCGCCGAGATGAGGAATAGTGTCCTGGTGGTAATCTTCCTCCACCACATCGACCATCAGGTAATAGAGGTTGCGCGTCCCCTTGAGATAGGTGGAAAAGGCGGCGACGCCGCGTTCGTTGCGCTCGAAACTGGCGTCGACGGCCATGCTTCCCCGCGAATGGCTATGCGCCGTCAGCCGGTTGGCCGTGAGGTAGAGCAGGCGTTTTTTCCGCAGCATATTTTTTTGCGGCTAGAATTTGATCTTGCTGATGGAATCGTAGATCGGGCCCAGCACCGACAGCATGACCCAGCCAAGGAGCGCGCCGAGAATGACGGTCATGGCGGGCTCTATCATCACCTCCACCTTGCCGATGGCTTCCTTGACGTCGCGGTTGTAGAAGTAGGACACGTTGAGCAGCGCATTGTCGAGCTTGCCCGAGGATTCGCCCACGCGCAGCATGCGTATCACCAGCGGCGGAAACAGGCCCACGTCCTGGAACGCGGTTGAAACGTTCTTGCCTTCGGCGATCTGCTGCCCGGCGCGCTCCAGGCCTTCCTTGATTACCAGGTTTCCGGCGATTTCCTCGGATGTCTTGATGCAATCGAGTATGGTGATGCCGGCGGAATACATCATGGCGAATATGCTGGCGAACCGCGACAGAATGATTTTGCGCTGGATCGGCCCGAGCAGCGGCAGGCGCAGCTTGAAATCATCGAAGCGGTAGCGGAATCCAGGGCTGCGCTTGAGGGCGATATTCAATCCGACGACAGCGATCACCGGCGCGATCAGCGTTGCCCACCAGTAGCTGATGAAAAAACCGGAGACGTGAATCAGGATGCGCGTCTGCAGCGGAATCTCCTGTCCGCTGCTCCTGATGAAACCGAGCATCTGCGGCACCAGGTAGATCATCAGAAACAGGGTCACCGCGAACACGATGCTGCCGACAAATGCCGGGTACATCATCAGCTTTTTCGTCTGCGCGATCAGCTCGTCTTCCCATTTCAGGTTCTCTGCGAGACTTTTCAGCACCTCGGACATGCGCCCGGTCTCCTCGCCGGCGCGAATCAGGCTGGCGAACACCGCGGGGAACACGTCGGTATAGTCGGCCATCGCCGCGGACAGGCCCTGACCGCCCTGGATGCTCTCGATCAGTCCGGAAATTACTTCGCGAAAGCGCGGGTTTTCGACGCTGTCGCGCAGGTCGGTCAGCGACTCGAGTATGGGAACGCCGGCGCCGGTCAGCTGCTCCAGGTGGAAGCAGAAATTGATCAGTTCGGGCCGCCCGATCGCGCCCTTGAACATGCTCGCGCGCCGCTTCGCCAGACCGCCGACGATAAGATCCAGCCCCATGCGCTGCAGCCGCAGCTCCAGGTCGATCAGATTGATGGCTTCGAGCTGGCCCATCAGCGATTTGCCGCGGCCGTCGATTGCCTTGTAGGAATACAGCGCCATGCGTGGCTAGGGAGCGGCGGCAGGCGCGCTACATGCGGTCGGTGAGATCCACCACCCGCATGAGTTCGTCCAGCGTGGTCGTGCCCTCGAGTGCGCGGCGCGCACCGTCGTCGGCAAGCGTGCGGAATCCCTTGGTGATGGCGGCGAGTTGCAGTTCGCGTGCGGTGGCGCGACGCGCGACCAGTTCGTCCATTTCGACGTCCATCTTCAGAATCTCCATGATCGCCAGCCGACCGCGGTAACCCTGGTAATCGCAATGGTCGCAGCCTACGCCGCGGTAAATGGTGGGCGGCCGGTCAGCCTTGACGCCGAGCAGGCGGCATTCGGCCGAAGTCGCGGTATAGGGCTGGCGGCAGTGCTTGCACAGGCGGCGGATCAGCCGCTGCGCGACAATGCCGATAATGTTGCCCGCCATCACTTCGGGGGTGACACCGGTATCGAGCAGACGCGGGAACGCGCCAACGGCGGAATTGGTGTGCAGCGTCGAATAGACCTGGTGGCCGGTCATGGCGGCGCGAAACGCCATTTCGGCGGTTTCCTCGTCGCGGATCTCGCCCACCAGAATCACGTCCGGGTCCTGGCGCATGAGCGAGCGGATGCCGCTGGCAAAATCCATTTTCGCCGCCTCGTTCACCGAAGTCTGGCGGATCATGGTCATCGGGTATTCGACCGGATCCTCCATGGTCATGATGTTGACCGTGTCCGAATTGATGTGATTGAGGACCGAGTACAGAGTGGTGGTCTTGCCGCTGCCGGTCGGTCCGGTCACCAGGATGATGCCTTCCGGGCGCGAGATCATGCGCTTTAGCAAATCAAGCTGGCTCGATTCCAGTCCCAGCCCGTCCAGAGGTACGATGCCTTTTTGCCGGTCCAGAATCCGCAGCACTACGTTCTCGCCATGGCTGGTCGCCTGCGACGCGACGCGGAAGTCGACCTGCCTGCCGGTGAGCGAGAGTGAAATGCGCCCGTCCTGCGGCGCGCGCGTTTCGGCGATGTTCATTTTCGCAAGAACCTTGATGCGCACCGCCATCGCCGGCCAGTAGGTCTTGTGCAGCGAGCGGATCTGACGCAGCACGCCGTCGATGCGGTAGCGAATGCGCAGGAAATTCTGCTCAGGCTCGAAGTGAATGTCAGAGGCGTTTTTTCCGACCGCGTCGGCGAGCAGCGCGGCGATCAGGCGCACCACCGGCTGGCTGTACTGTTCGCCCGCGCCGGCCAGACTCTGGTAGTCGATCTCGCCGGTCTCGATTTCGTGCAGGATGCCGTCGATCGAGAGCTCGTGGCCGTAGTACTGTTCGATCGCACGCGAAATTTCGGTCTCGCCCGCCAGGCGCGATTCGATCTCGAGCTCGCCGCGCAGGCGCGCGCGCAGCTGGTCCAGCGCCACCAGGTTGTTGGTATCGGACAGCGCCACGATCAGCGTGCCGTGCTCGCGGTCCAGCGCTATGGGGAAGATGTGATGGCGCAGCGCGAAATCGCGCGGCACCAGTTTCATGGCATTGGAGTCGATGATGATCTGCGACAGGTCGACGCTTTGCAGCCCGAGCTTCTCCGACAGCGCGTCACGCAGCGTTGCTTCGGAAACGAAACCCAGGTTGACCAGGAGCTTGCCTACCGGGAGCTTGGACTTCATCTGCTCCAGCAACGCGATGCGCAGCTGGTCTTCGGTCAGGATCCCCTGCGAAATCAGGATCTGGCCGATGTGGCGCTTGGCCGCCGTGGACGGTGAGACGGGAGAATTCATAATCAATGCGCCAGCTGCGACACCCGCGCGCTGACCTGACTCTTGTCGAAGGAAACCGGACGCTGTTCAGCCAGTTGCAGCGCGCGCCGGTAATACTCCAGCGCGGGCTTGGTTTGATGCATCCTGTCCAGGCTGACGGCGAGATTGTAGGCAAAATCCGGATGTTCCGAATCGCCGCTGTAAGCGCGGAAATAGGCCTGCTGCGCTTCGGCCCAGCGGCCCTGCGCAGCATACTGGTTGCCCAGGGTGAAATTGAGGAAACTCGCCTCGGGCTGCGCCGCGATCATATTCTTCAGGCGCGATTCGGTAGCCAGCGGATCGATCTGCCCCCTCAGGCCGATCAGGCCGGCCTGGGCGTAGGCATCGCGCGGATCGAGCTCGAGCAAGCGCGTGTACAGGTTCTCGGCCGCTTCGAAGCGCCGCGACTGCATCTCCACCGCCGCCAGGCCGAGCAGCGCGTCGCGGTTATCGGGGCTGTTACGCAACACCTGCTGATAGTCGTCGCGTGCGCGCGCCATATCGCCAGCGTTGAACGCCTGATAAGCGTTTTCAAGCACCGGGTCGGTCTTGATTGCCGCCGGCGTAATCTTGATGTCGCTTTCACGTCGCGGTGCGCGCGCAGGCGCCGCAGCTGCTGTCGGTGCTGCCTGGACAGGACTGACACTGCCTGGCGCGCCAGGTTTTGCGGCGGTTGCCGCTGCTGCTAGCGCCGAAGTCGCAGGCGCGGCGGCAGCCGGTGCGGAGCCCGGGCCCGCAGCGGTGGCTTGTGGTGGCGCCAGTTCGGTGCCCGCCGGGGGAGTCACGGTTGCCGCAGCGGGTGGCGCCGCGGCAACCGGCGCTGCGGATTGCGCGGAAGGTGGCGGCAGTTTGTAATTGTTTTTCGGCTGCATCTCGTACCAGAAATAGGCGACTGTGCCCACTGCGAACAGGCTCAGCGCGCCGACCGTAATGTAAAACGGCTTGCGCGGGTTGACATCCATTTCCTTGGCTTCGAACACCTGGTGCGCCTGTTTGCGTTCTTCGGCTTCATCCGGCGCCATGAAATCGGTCTCGACGGGCGCTGCGCGCGGCGGTTGCGGCGGTGGTGAAGAAGTCGGAGTCGGAACTGGCGCCACCGCTGGTTCTGCTCGCGACGGCTCTTGCAGCATTAGCTCTATTGTCGGTTTTTCCACGCGTTTGGGTGTCGGTTCGGTTTGAACCAGGCCCAGGTCCTCGCTGCGAATTTCCATAGCCTGCGAAATGTCGGGCAGCTTGTCGCGCGTGAACGGCGGCGTATCCGAAGCCGGCGGCTGCTCTTTCGCCGCTTGCTTCGCCAGCTCGGCCTTTTTCAGCGCTTCCAGCAGCAGGCTCATTGCGCCGTACCTTTCTGCTCGCCGCGTACTGGCGGTTTGCCCGGATTGGGTGCGGACATGAATTTGTCATCAGGCAGGAAGCTGCGGTAGCCGCGATAGTCGCCGTCGATGCTCGCGTCGCGCACGATGATCGGGCGCATGAACACGACCAGTTCGGTCTTGGTGTTGGTCAGATTCTTGTTTTCGAACAGCCGCCCGATGCCGGCGAGGCCGCTCGCGCCGGGAATGCTGTCCGTGAGGTCGTTGACCCGGTCCTGGATCAATCCGCCCATCACCGCGATCTGGCCGCTGTTTACTTTTATCAGCGATTCCATTTCACGCGTCTGGATTATCGGAATATTGCTGGTGATCGAACCGCAGCCTGCCTGACCCGCGCCGGCGGCACCGCAGGGCGCGGCGAGCGACGGGTTGGGGTCGGCAACGTTGCCGACGATGCGCGATATGCTCGGCCGTACGTTGAGCAGAACGGCCTCGGTGTCGCTGATCTGCGGCGTGACGTTCATGATGAAACCGACGGCGACGATGTTGGGCGTGGTGGTGAAGGTGGTGACCGGCGCGACGCCCGCCGAGCCCGCGGTGGTGGTTGCCTGAATGGTGAAATAGACCTGGTTGTCGACCACCTTCAGGATCGCCGTCTGGTTGTTGAGTACCGTCAGCCGCGGGCTGGAGAGCACGCGCACGTTGCCGAAAGAATCCAGCAGACGCACCGTCGCCAGCAGGTTGTTGTTGAAAACGGGCGAGGCGACGCCGAGCGTGAATATGCTGCCGGTCGGAGAAGCCGTCGTCGTGCCGGCGATGGTCTGGCTGATGTTGAACGTCGCCGCGTTGGGGTTGTTCGGATTGGCAAACCGGACCATAGACCAGTCGATGCCCTGCTGATACTGGTTATTCAGCTGCACTTCGGCGATGGTGGCTTCGATCAACACCTGGCGTTTGGCGTTGGACAGCACCTGGTCGAGGAATTCCTGGAGTTTCTCGTGCTGGCGCGAGGTGGCGCGGATGCTGAGTACGCCGGTTTCGGGATTGGAGATGACCGAAGACGCCTCGCGGAATGTGGCACCGGGTTGCGCCGGCGCGGCTGCGGCAGCGGCCGCAGGCGGAGTCCCTGCCGCTCCCGGCGGCGCCGCCGGGGCTGCCGCCGGGGCCGCCGCAGCGGCTGCCGGCGCGCCTGCCTGGCCGGGTGCCGGGAGAATCTTGTCGGTCTCGCGCAGTATGTCCTGCACGTTCTTCACCAGCGTGTCCCAGAAATGGTTGGTTGCCTTGTTGGTGATCGAGGTGGTCGACTGATTGCCGCCACCGCCGGCGCCGCCCGCCGTTGCGCCTGGGGTCGCCACCTGGGTCGACGTGCCGACTTTGCTGTCGGTGTCGCGCTGCATGTTGACGTAGTCGATCTTGTAGATGCGCAGATAGGGCGTATCGGGCATCACCGCCAGATTGGGACCGTCAAGTTCGTAGCGCATGTCCACCTGCTTGGCGATGCGCGCAAGCAACTGCTGCAGCGTCTGGTCGATGGCGTTCAGCGTGACACTGCCGGCGATGCCCGAATGAATATCTACGTTCAGCTTGGCATCGCGCGCAAGCGCGAACAACAGTTCCTGCACCTTGACGTTGTTGACGACGACGCTATAGGTTTCCGGCCGCGTCGTGGGCTTGGGTTTGGGCAATATGGCCGTCACTCGCACCGGCTCCGGGATTTCGCCAACGGGCGCAGGCTCAGCGGCCTGCACGTGTCCGGGAGAGGGCTTCATCGGCTGCGTCGCGCAACCGGCGATGAGCAGGCTCGCTGCAATCATCAGCCAAACTTTAAGTTTCATGTCCCTCGCCATTGATATCTATATAGATTCCCCGTCCGGATTATATAGCACAACAGTGTTAGTGCAACCTGGGGCGAATTGCCGCCTTGCTTGCCGTAAGCCTGGACTGCACCAGGTGCGTCCGCGTCAGCGGACGACCCCGGTACATATGTAGCGCACGCCGGCGGGTGACAGTTCAGGAAAGACGGAAATTTTAAAGGCGTCCGTCTTCGCAAATACTCGACTTGGCGCGTCAGTTGGACACCGGATACTGAGCAACCTGGACCACGCCTCCCGGGGTCGTAACTGTGACCGTCAGCACGCCGGAGAGTGTCGTATCCGTGCAGGTAGTCGTACTCACTCCGGTAACAGTATTGACTGTGGTTACATTCGCCGAGTCATCTCTCACGAAAACCGTATAGTTTGCGGTCCCTGCCGCTGGGGTCACATTGGTGTTGGCTTGCACGAAAGAACCGGTCCCCGATATCGTCCCGTCGGTGGTGGTAACGGCGACGGTGGTTCCGGCTGGCAGCGGGTTGCCGTTTTCATCGACGATTCTCAAATCCACCTGCCGCAGGGTTCCGCTACAGCCGCCAACCAGGTCGATGGTACCGGCAGGAGAGGTTTTCGAAATGAAAGGCGTGGAACCAGAAAACACGATCACGATCGACTTACTGACAATGATGCTCTTCGTCCCGCTGCAGGTGCCGGCTGCGCTTCTAGAATCGCAAAGTACGCCGCTGTACTTGCCGTCCGGCCCATCGTAGGCACCATTTCCGTTGAAATCTATGAATGTCTCGCCGGCGCCCCGCGCCCCGCTCTCGTCGTCATCCCGATATGCTTCGGACAAATCGGTAAATTCGCCGATGTCCGCTACGCCGTTGCCGTTCAGATCGATAAAGCTTTCCTCGCCTTGGGCATAAGCCAGTACGGTCACCCTCCCGTTGGCGGGGCGTGGTGCCTGGCTGGTCAGGGTCGTGCTGCAGTTGCTGCTGCCGTTGCTGTCTTGCAGTGTGCTGCACGATGCGACGATAGAACCGCCCTCAGTGGTGAAATTCACGACGGTACCATTGGGAACCGGATTATTGAAATGGTCAGCCAGACGCGCTGTAATTACCGTGGTATTGCCGTCAATACTCCAGAATTCCGGATTCAGCTTGGTCGCGCTCAAGGAAAAACTATCCTGATCCGGAGTGCCGGTGGTAATTGTCAGGGCACTCGATTGGCTGGTCAGCGTGGAACTCGCAATTGAGGCGGTTACTCTGACCGGTGTGCTTACCGTTCCCGAATTGACATAGACAACAGCAAGTCCATTGTCATCCGAGATGCTGGACGGGGATGGCGTGAGCGCAATACCGCCTAGCGTCGTGTTCAAACTGAAATCGACGGTTTTTCCGCTAAGCGAATTTCCGCTGGAATCCAGCACCTTGAAAGTCAGGCGCGATGCTTCCGTTCCCCCGATGCCCTTAAGTGAAAGACTGCTCGGCGTGGCGGAGACAAACTGAATGGAACCGGCTGTTGGGGGCGATACCGTCAAAGTCGCCGCCGAGGACGTAATCCCGCTCACCGACGCCGTGACGATATCACTGCTGGCACAACCGTTATCCCGGTAGGTGGCGGTGGCGGTGCCATTCACAGTAGCGACGCTGGCGGTCAAGGTGGCCTTTCCATTGCTCGCGCAAGACGAAGTAAAGGTCACGGTTTGCGGCGTGGTGACTGCGACGCCACCGATGGATACCGTCACGTTGATGCTGGTCGTGCCATAGGCCGAGAGTGGATTCAATGCAAATGCCGGCGTGGTTATGGCGACAACCGCTGCCCCCACCGAGTAGCCGCTTGTGCCCTTTACCGCCGAATCGCCGACCTGGCTGGTCGCGGTAATTGTGGCTGCACCTGCTGCCGTCAGGCTGGCGGCGTTCAGGGTCGCGCTTGCCACGCCATTGGTGTCGGTTAGTGCTGTTGCCGAGCCGGGTGTAATGGTTCCGAACGCCGCATCCGTACTGAACGTTACTACCGCGCCGGCAACCGCCGCTCCCGAGGAGTCCTTAAGCGTCGCCTTGATTGTAGCCGGGTTGCCGCTGGAAATATTCGTCACCGATGCACCGGCACTGTCGGTAAGCACGACGGTTATACGCGGCACTGCGGCGGCGGCAATCGCGTAGGACTTTGAACCGCTTACCGTCGCAGTTCCAACTTGCGCTGTCGCGGTAATGCTGTTGGCGCCTGCAGCGCCTGCGGGACTCATGGTGATGGTGGCAACGCCAGCGGCATTGGTCAGCGCAGTCGACTGCGTAATTGTCGCGAAGGTCGCGTCGGTGCTGAAGGTCACGATTGCATTGGGTACCGCTGCGCCGGCAGCATCCGTCACGGTCGCGGTCACTGTCGTAGGCGTGCTGCCGGAAAGTGTGGTTACCGCTGCGCCGGTGGTACTGGTGAGGCTAATGGTCAGGCTCGGTGCGATGGTCGCAGTCGCCGTGGTGCGATTGATCCAGAAGCCCGTGCCGTTTCCCAGCGTCCTGCTGCTCTTCGCAAAATCAATATAGCCCTTGCTGGAAATGTAGCTGGCAAGTGTTCCGCTTGCGTCGAGTCCCGGAGCGTAGAAATACCAGTTGGAGGTCGGGTTGTCCCATGCCCACAGGGTGGTGAAATTGTTCGGTATAACGTCCGGGCTAGGCGGGGTCTCGCTCAGCCTGCGGTTTAACTCCGCCGGGCTGACGTCGTCGGCGGTGGCCGAAAGGTTCCAGCCAGTGACGAGATTGGTCGCAGCTACACTGAAGGGCGCGCCGGTCTGCGCGGCCAGTGTCGCTTTAGTTTTGGAATTGACCCAGTATCCTTCGCCGGGATTGATGGCGCTCAACACGCCATACCCCTTGCTGGTGGCATAGGTCTGAAGTGCAGTTGCAGTCATGGAGGGGGCGTAGAACTGCCAAGAGGGAATGGTGGTATCCCATTTCCAGACCGAATTGACTACATTTGCATCCGAGTACAGTGCTGCTACCGTGAGCGCGGTATTGAGGCTGTTACCTAGCAGATTCCAACCTGCCGCGAGCGAAGGGAGGATAGTCAGGCTTCCAGCGCCGCCACCAACGGTTCCGCCACCGGTGGTTCCGCCGCCAGTCGTGCTGGCAGTTCCCCGAACCAGGTGGGCGAGAAAAGCATTGGCCTTGTTAAGCGTGCTGGAAT
>Ga0208566_1000139_pt1 | contig 52777 bp, 48 predicted proteins | sample PL_2010_150m_FD_184159 | JGI IMG/M metagenome (GOLD analysis project Ga0208566, IMG submission 184159) | Freshwater microbial communities from Powell Lake, British Columbia, Canada to study Microbial Dark Matter (Phase II) - PL_2010_150m... | ecosystem: Environmental > Aquatic > Freshwater >...
CTCGATTTCGGCGCCCTCCTTGCGTTTGCCGCCCTGTTCGGCTTCGGAGGCGCCTTCGTTTCGCTCGCCATCTCCAAATGGTCGGCAAAAATGGCGGTCGGCGCACGTGTCATTGAACATCCGACGACCCCGACCGAAGTCTGGCTGGTGGATACCGTCGCCCGCCAGGCAAAGGCGGCCGGCATCGGCATGCCGGACGTGGCGGTCTATGAATCCGACGAGGTCAACGCCTTCGCCACGGGCATGAGCAGGAACAACGCGCTGGTGGCCGTGTCGACCGGCCTGCTGCGGCGCATGACCCGTGACGAGGCGGAAGCCGTTCTTGGCCACGAGGTGTCGCACGTCGCCAACGGCGACATGGTGACGCTGGCCCTGATCCAGGGCATCGTCAACACTTTCGTCATCGTCATTGCCCGCGCCGTCGGCTGGTTCGTCGATCGCGTCATTTTGAAGAACGAGCAAGGCCCCGGGATCGGCTATTACGTGACCTTCTTCGTGCTCGAGATCGCTCTCGGCATTCTCGCGTCCGGGATCGTCATGTGGTTCTCGCGTCGTCGCGAATTCCACGCCGACACGGGCGGTGCCGGCCTCGCCGGGCACAACAAGATGATCGCAGCTCTTGAACGACTGAACTCCCTGCAGGGAGCCTCGCAACTTCCGGAGCGGGTCGCCGCGTTTGGTATCTCGGGCGGCGGCAAGTCCGGTTGGTCGAAGTTCTTCTCCACCCATCCGGCGCTCGAAGACCGGATCGCAGCGCTACGTGCGAACGGCGCCGGCCGGCCGATCGCGCACCAGTCGGTTGGTTACTGATACCGATAGAGGAATCATCGCGATGTCCTCCGGCCCCGCACGCCCTAATGCAAACGCCAGCCGCGTCGCCGCAGCGCCGGCACAGACGCGGTCGGGATGGACGAAGGGACTTGCGCAAAGGCTGCACCGCCTGATACCGACGCGCGACGAAGCCCGGAGGAGCCGCGCGCTGCGCTGGCTCGGCCCTCTGCTCGAGCGTGAGTGGCTATGGCATCTGAATCGCAGGACCGTAGCGACCGGTGCCGCGCTGGGAGTATTCTTCGGGCTCATCGTTCCGGTGGCGCAAATACCGTTTGCCGCAGCAGGCGCGATCCTGCTGCGTGCGAATCTTCCCGCAGCGGCCCTGGGCACTCTGGTCTCCAATCCCGTCACCGTTGGACCTATATACTGGCTTGCACATCTGGCGGGCTCAGCCATCCTTGGTCCCGCAGGCCCTGGTGAGTCGGGATCCGCATCAGCGGAAGGTATCGAAACAGTAGGAGTGCCAGCTACTTCCGTGGACTGGATCGAACGCATTGCGGATGTCGGGGCACCGCTCATGGTCGGCCTCGCTCTGTTCGCCGCAGGCGGCGCCATGTTCGCCTATCTTGCGGTAAGAGTGGTTTGGCGATTAAATGTTGTGTGGCAAAGACGACGCCGTCTTGCGGACGATGCATAGCACGCAAAACTCTCATCGATATGCGCATAATCAACTCACTGCGGGACTTTGTCGCGCTTGAATCCGCGGGCGGCATTCTCCTCGCGCTCGCCGCGGCGGCAGCGCTGGCGCTCGCCAACTCGCCACTTTCTTTTCTGTACGCTGCCTTTCTCGATACGCCTTTCGAGGTACGCGTTGCCAGCTTTCAGATCGCCAAGCCTTTGCTGCTTTGGATCAACGACGGGTTGATGGCGGTATTCTTCTTTCTGGTAGGTCTCGAGATCAAGCGGGAAGTGCTCGAGGGCGAACTGTCCGACGGCCGCCAGATCGTGCTTCCGGCCGTCGCTGCAGTCTTCGGGATTGCCGTGCCGGCGATGATCTACGCTACGATCAACGCCGGCGACCCGGTTGCACTGGTTGGTTGGGCTATCCCGGCTGCCACCGACATTGCTTTTGCGCTCGGCGTTCTTTCGCTGCTCGGCAGCCGCGTGCCTGCCGGTCTCAAGGTGTTCCTGCTCACCGTGGCAATTCTCGATGACCTCGGTGCGATCCTGATCATTGCCATCTTCTACTCTGACAACCTCGCGCCGGTGTCATTCGGCGTCGCCGGGGTCGCACTGCTTGCGCTATTCGCCCTAAACCGTTCGGGCGTCGTTCGGGTCGCACCCTACCTGTTTGTCGGACTGATTCTGTGGGTGTCGGTGCTGAAGTCGGGCGTACATGCGACGCTGGCTGGCGTGGCGCTGGCGTTCTTCATTCCACTTCGCGCTGGCACTACCGAAGAGCATTCACCATTGCGGCGCCTCGAGCAGGATCTTCATCCCTTGGTCGCGTTCGCCATTCTGCCGCTATTCGCATTTTCCAATGCAGGCGTGTCTCTGCAGGGTGTGACCTTGGCGGCGCTGCTCGAGCCAGTTCCCCTTGGTATCGCGGCGGGGCTGTTGGTTGGCAAGACTTTCGGCGTGTTTCTCGCCTGCTGGCTCACCGTGCAACTCGGATTCGCGCAACTGCCACGAGGCACGAACTGGATGTCGACGCTCGGGGTCTCGGTATTGTGCGGCATAGGCTTTACCATGAGCCTCTTTATTGCCGGCCTGGCTTTCGACGGGGCGGGCAGCGAGTATGTCGTGCAAACACGGCTCGGCATCCTGTGTGGCTCGCTCGCCGCCGCACTCCTCGGTTATGTCCTGCTGCGCGCGAGCCTGCCGCAAGTTTTGCCACCTCGGTGAGGTAAGGTTCTCGAATCGACAAAGCCGGGCCTTCGCGTGATTTTGGCGAGGCCTCAGTTGAGCCTCCATAACGCGAAGTTGAGCACGCAAGCAAACGCAACCCACGCTGCGTAAGGAACGAGCAGCCATCCTGCCAGCCGATCGATGCGCCAGAACAGCACGGCGTTGACGCCAATCACGGCAAGCAGTAGCACGATCTCGACGAGCGCGACCCCGATCATCCGGCCGCCGAAAAAGAGGAACGACCAGGCAAGATTAAGCGCAAGTTGCGCCGAATAAGCCACCATCGCGGCGCGTGCGCTCGAGAGACCCACACGTCGCCACACGCGCCAGCCCGCCAGCGCGATCATCAGATACAGCAGAGTCCAGACCGGGGCGAACACCCAGTCCGGCGGATTGAAAACCGGCTTCTGCAGCGTCCGGTACCAGCTACCGACGCTGTCCGCCGTGACCCAGCCGCCGATCGCCGATATCGCCAGGCAGAGCGCCAAGAAACCGCCCAGGCCGAGGAGGTCACCGGCGCGCGTGCGTACCGCCCCCGTGCTCATCGCACTCTCACCGCAGCATATCGCGCAAGGGTGATGTCCTTTAGTTCTATCTTGAATGGACCAGATTGTTTGTCCGAAATAAGCAGGCCGATGTAGTGCACGTCGACGAGCCTCACGATTGGCGCCACAACGGCGCGCCCGCGGAAACTGGCCGCGAAATCAGTCGGTTTGAAACGCAGAGTTTGCCATTCGCGCGGGGCAACGAAACTGGCCTGGTATTGGGCTGTGCCGGGGCTGTCGTCGAGTTTGAGTGTCAGCTTGTAGCGCTGCCCGTCGCCGCGCACCGTTAGCAGCAGCGCCGCGGACTCCGCCGGGAACCTGACCGGTCCACGCAACGAGGCGAAGCCGCCGTTATTTTCGAGCGACACTTCCCCTTCGAACACCATTGCGCCATCCGTCGAGCGCAGCCTCGACATAGACACGCCGCCCATGACGTCATCGTTAATGACCCGAAACGTCTGGGCGACTTCCGAACGGGAGAAATCGAGCAACGGCGGCCCGGCATGTGCGAACGGCATGAGTGTAATAATCGCTCCGAGGGCAGCGGCTTGGACCGCGCCAAAATATTGCATCTTCAGGGGATGACCAGCGGCAGGCTGGAGTGGCATTTATTTTTCTTCATATTTTTACCGTCACGCGAAATCGCTGGCTACAGAATCCATAAGCTCATGTTTCGCATTCACTTAAACGCTTGAACTGGAATAGTCACGTTGTTTGCTATGTGCAATGGTTAGTTGATGGTAGTTTGCGAATTATTGATATAAAGGCATATTTCAGCCGTTTTTTAATGCAATTACTCCCACTCTATGGTCGCGGGTGGTTTGCCGCAGATGTCGTAGACCACGCGATTGATTCCGCGTACTTCGTTGATGATACGGTTCGAAACTTTGCCCAAGAGTTCGTGCGGCAGGTGAGCCCAGTGCGCGGTCATGAAATCCTGCGTCTGCACCGCGCGCAGTGCTACCACGTACTCGTAGGTTCGGCCGTCGCCCATCACTCCTACCGCCTTTACCGGCAGGAACACGGCGAACGCCTGCGAGGTGGCGTCGTACCAGCTGCGTCCGTCGTGATCGCGCGTCGCCCGAAGTTCTTCGATAAAAATCGCGTCGGCGCGACGCAGCAGTTCTGCGTACTCCTGTTTTACTTCGCCGAGAATGCGCACGCCCAGACCGGGCCCCGGGAACGGGTGGCGGTAGACCATGTCGTGCGGCAGGCCAAGCGCCACGCCCAGTTCGCGCACTTCGTCCTTGAACAGTTCGCGCAGCGGCTCCAGCAGCTTCAGATGCAGGGTATCGGGCAGGCCGCCGACGTTGTGGTGCGACTTGATGTTGGTTGCTTTCTTGTTCTTGGCGCCGGCAGACTCGATCACGTCGGGGTAGATCGTGCCCTGGGCCAGCCATTTGGCGTTGTTGATCTTGGCCGCTTCGCGCTGAAACACCTCGACGAACTCGCGGCCGATAATCTTGCGCTTCTGCTCCGGATCGGCGATGCCGGCGAGTTTGCCCATGAAGGTCGCGCTGTCGTCGATGTGGATCACCTTGACCCCCAGGCTTCTGGCGAAGGTCGCCATCACCTGTTCGGCTTCATTCAGGCGCAACAGCCCGTGGTCGACAAACACGCAGGTAAGTTGCTTGCCAATGGCGCGATGGATCAGAGCCGCTGCGACCGACGAATCGACTCCGCCCGATAAACCGAGAATTACCTCGTCTGAACCCACTTGCTCACGTATCCGGGTGATCGCCTCGGATACATAATCGGGCATGTTCCAGTCGCCGGCGCATACGCAGATATCGTTGACGAAGCGCTTGAGCAGGGCAGCACCCTGAAGCGTATGCGTTACTTCCGGATGGAACTGCACCGCGTAGAAGCCGCGGTCCTCGTCAGCCATGGCCGCAATCGGACAGGAGTCAGTCGATGCCATGAGCTTGAAGCCCGCCGGCATTTGCGTGACCTTGTCGCCGTGGCTCATCCACACCTTGAGCATGCCGTGGCCCTCGGGTGTACGGAAATCCTCGATGCCATCGAGCAGGCGCGTGTGGCCGCGGGCACGCACCTCGGCGTAGCCGAACTCGCGCACCTTGCCTGCTTCGACCTTGCCGCCCAATTGTCCTGCCATGGTCTGCATGCCGTAGCAGATGCCAAGCACCGGCACGCCCAGTTCGAACACTGCCTGCGGCGCGCGCGCCGTGGCGTCTTCGGTCACCGACAGGTGACTGCCGGACAGGATCACGCCCCTGGCGCCGAAATCGCGCACGAACTGCGCGCTGACGTCGTAGGGATGGATTTCGCAATAGACCCGGGCCTCGCGCACGCGACGCGCGATCAGCTGCGTGTATTGCGCGCCGAAGTCGAGGATGAGAATTTTCTGGTGCATTATCTGGCCTTCATCAATGGAAAGGCCGGTCGTGCCAAGCAGAGCACGATCGGCCCCTGGTCGTAGAGTCGTAGCCCCGGCAAGGTCATTCGACTTGGTAGTTTGGCGCCTCTTTGACGATCTGCACGTCGTGCACATGCGACTCGCGCATGCCCGCCGACGTGATCTCGACGAACTCCGTCTTGGTGCGCATGTCTTCGATGTTGGCGCAGCCGCAGTAGCCCATGCTCGCGCGCAGTCCGCCCACCATCTGATAAATGATGCTGACTACGCTGCCTTTGTAGGGGACGCGACCCTCGATACCCTCCGGAACAAGCTTGTCTGCATTGTTCAGCGGGTCCTGGAAATAGCGATCGGCGGCGCCGTCCTGCATCGCGCTGAGCGAACCCATGCCGCGATACAACTTGTACGAGCGACCCTGGTAGAGAATGGTCTCGCCTGGCGCTTCTTCGGTGCCGGCGAACATGCTCCCCATCATCACCGCGTTCGCACCCGCCGCGACCGCCTTGGCCACATCACCGGAATAGCGAATCCCGCCGTCCGCGATAAACGGCACGTCGGTGTCCTTGAGCGCTGCATATACATTCTGGATGGCCGATATTTGCGGCACGCCGACGCCGGCGATAACGCGCGTGGTGCAGATCGAACCCGGACCGATGCCTACCTTGATTCCGTCGGCACCATGATCGACCAGTGCCTTGGCACCTGAAGCCGTGGCAATGTTGCCGCCGATGACTTCCACATTGGGGAAATTCTTCTTGACCCAGCGCACCCGGTCGAGCACGCCCTGTGCGTGACCGTGTGCCGTATCCACTACGATCACGTCGACACCGGCCTCGACCAGATACTCGACGCGCTCCTCCGTCCCCTCCCCCACCCCGACGGCGGCGCCGACCCACAGCTTGCCCTGTTCATCCTTGCTCGCCAGCGGATGCTCGGTCGCTTTCAGAATGTCCTTCACCGTGACCAGTCCGCGTAGCGCGAAATTGTCATTCACCACCAGAACCCGCTCAAGGCGGTGCTTGTGCAGCAAAGCCCGCGCTTCCTCCGGGCTGGCGCCTTCATTGACGTAGATTAGGCGCTCGCGCGGGGTCATGATCGCGCGCACAGGGGCATCGAGATTGGTCTCGAATCGATAGTCGCGGTTGGTGACCATGCCGACCACCTTGCCCTGATCAACCACCGGAAACCCCGAAACCCGGTACTGCTGCGTCAGTTCCAGCAGTTCGCGCACGGTGATCTCCGGCGACACGGTCATCGGGTCGCGCAACACGCCCGACTCGAAGCGCTTTACCTTCAGCACCTCGGCGGCCTGCGCCTTGGGATTCAGATTCTTGTGGATAATGCCGATGCCGCCCTCCTGGGCCAGCGCGATTGCCAGTCGGGATTCCGTAACCGTGTCCATGGCAGCCGACACCAGCGGGATGCTCAGCTTGATCTTGCGCGTCAGTCGGGTCTTGAGGGATACGTCGCGCGGTAGGACGGTCGAATGGGCGGGGACGAGCAGGACATCGTCGAATGTGAGCGCTTTCTGGATGGCGCGCATAGCAAAACTCCTGGCCGCAAAGGCGCATTATACGCGCCTGTCCGCGGCGGGCAAATACGTCGTGTCTGAAACCGAACCCGGGTTGGCGCGTTAGGGCTATTTGACGCGGCGGCGGAAAGCCGCTACTTTTTGGCTAATTCGACCAAATGAAAGGTGGGCCGGCATGAATCGACTTTCGATCGCCATCGGGCTGGCGCTGTGTCTGGCTGTGCCCGCATCTGCCCAGATGTACAAGTGGGTGGATGCCAACGGCAAAGTGCAGTATTCGGACAAACCTCCGCCGAGCAACGTCAAGGTGGAAAAGCTGCGCGAACCCGCCCGCGCGGCCGTCCTGCCTCAGGCGAGCGAGGTCAAGAGCGGCACCGATAAGGATGCGTCCAAAACGGGCCCCAAAAAGTCGGAACCCAAGACTGCGGCGGAACAGGAGCAGGCGTTCCGCAAGCGCCAGGCTGACGCGGCCAAGGAGCAGGAGAAACAGGCCCAAAAAGAGACGGAGCTAAAGAACCGGGCGGAGGACTGCAGGCGCGCCAAGGCGGCATTGGCCGTTCTGGAACTGGGCGGTCGTCAGGCGCGCATCGACGAAAAAGGCGAGCGCGTCTTTCTCAATGAACAGCAGATCGCTCAGGAAACGGCCAAGGCTCGGCAGGAAGTCGCCACGGCTTGTAATTGAAGTCTAGTTGCGTGATTTTGCGGCGCGCACGCGCCTTATTTCCTTTGGATCAGCAACCAAGGGCCGATAAATCTCCACACGGTCACCGTCGCGCAGACCGGTCTCCATGCCGACGGGCCGGCCCCAGACGCCGGCGCAGCTAACGTCGATATCAGGCAGGCTACGCAAGAAGCCGCTCGCCTGAATCGCGTCCTGAACAGTGCTGCCTTGCGCCAGGTCGAGCATCACCTGTTCTTGCTTCAGCGACAGCGCGTAGACCACATCAATGCGCATGCCTAGCCGTTCCCGTACAAACTTGCCGCCCGCTTGACGAAGACTTCGACCAGGGTATCGGCAATATGATTGAATACCGGCCCGGCGATCTTCTCCACCAGTTTCCCCGATAGCTCGTAGCCCAATCGGAATTCGATTTTGCACGCCTGCTCGGATAGCGGCAGGAAGCGCCAGTAGCCATCCAGGTGCTTGAACGGACCGTTGACCAGTTTCATATCGATCAGTGCACCCTCTTCCATCTGATTCTCGGTGGTGAAGTGCAGGCGCAGACCATGATAATTGACATGCAGCGTGGCCGCGGCTGTGTGCGCGTCGAGCTGCCGCACCTCAGTGCCGCTGCACCAGGGCAGGAACTGCGGATACGCTTTTACGTCCGCGACCAGAGCGTACATCCTGGATGCGCTATGGCCGATCAGGACTGATTTTTCCACGTTAGCCATGGGCTCACAGCACAGCTGCTAAAATCGATCATCAATTGTACCAACACTGCTCCCATGAAAATCGCCCAGAACAAGAAAGTCTTCCACGATTACTTCATCGAGGAGCGCTACGAAGCAGGTCTGGTACTGGAAGGCTGGGAAGCAAAAGCCATCCGCGCCGGCCGGGTTCAGCTCAAGGACGCCTATGTGCTCATCCGCGGTGGGGAAATCTATATGGTCGGCGGCCATATCAGCGCCCTCGCCACTGCCTCTACGCATATCAATCCCGACCCGATGCGCACGCGCAAGCTGCTGCTGCACGGCGAAGAAATCCAGCACCTGATCGGCAAGGTCGAGCGCGCCGGCTATACGCTGGTGCCGCTCGACATGCACTACAAGAACGGCAGAATCAAGATAGACATCGGCCTCGCCCGCGGCAAGAAGCAGCACGATAAACGCGAGACCGAAAAGAAACGCGACTGGGATCGGGAAAAACAGCGCCTGATGCGCTCTAGAAGCAAGGAATAGTCATCCGCGCTGGCGCACTTGCTCGAACAGGCAGATCGCGGCAGCTGCCGCCACGTTAAGCGACTCGGCGCCGCCGGGCATGGGGATGTGCAGCTGCTCGGTCGCAGCGGCGCTCAACGCTTCGCTCAGCCCCGCGCCTTCGTTGCCAAACGCCCACGCCAACGGGCCGCGCAGGTCAGCGCGATACAGCGACTTTTCGGCGTGACTGCTGGTGCACATCAATCGCCCCGACAGCCTGGGAACAGCCGCAAGCAGATCGACGTTGTCATACAACTTGAGGCTGAAATGGGCGCCCATTCCGGCACGCAGAACCTTGGGTGACCAGGCAAATGCACATCCGGGCGAAAGCAGCGCGGCGGTGATACCTGCCGCTGCCGCACTGCGCAAAATCGACCCTAAATTGCCGGCGTCCTGAATGTTTTCCAGCATCACGCAGCGCTCGATGGTCTGCGGCAGCGGGCCTGGGTCAGGAGTGTGTATCAGTGCGACGATGCCAGTCGGCGTTGCCACCTGAGCAACGTCGTTGAACAAGGCATCGGCAAGCAGCAGCAGACCCTGGCCGGCAGCGCCCGCCGCGAGCTGCGCGGCTTCTGCATCGGCGGCGCCGCTTTCGCTCAAAATGAGCTGCTCGGGGATGCCGCCACTGGCGCGATAGGCCGAGATCAAATGGGTTCCGTCCAGCAGCGCCAGGCCCGCTTTGCGCCGTTCGCGCGTCGACGTGGCAAGCTGGCGCAACAGTTTGAAGCGCGGATTTTCGCGCGAACGGATGATTTTCAAAGTGCGATCGTGCATGCGCAGCAGCCGGAAATGATTATGTTCCACCCTGAAGGATTCTACGTATCGGTGCGTAGCTCCGCCGGTGAATGTCACTCGCGCCGTGCTGTTCGAGGGCGGCGAGATGCGCCACTGTCGGGTAGCCTTTGTGCCGGTCCAGCCCGTAACCCGGATAGAGTTGGTGCAGCCGCAGCATCTCCGCGTCGCGCGCCGTCTTGGCCAGTATTGAAGCCGCGGAAATCGCCGCTATTTTGCTGTCGCCTCTGACGATGGCTTTTGCCGGATATGCGATCGCCGGACACTGATTGCCGTCGACCAGCACTTCGCTCGGCGCGATACGCAATTGCTCTACGGCGCGACGCATGGCAAGCAGGCTCGCCTGCAAAATATTGATGGCGTCGATCTCGGCCACCGAGGCCCAAGCGATCGCCCAGTCGAGCGCGTGCCGGCGTATCTGCTCTGCCAGTTCCAGCCGACGCGATGCCGACAGTGCTTTGGAATCGGCGAGGCCCGAGATGCGCGATGCCGGGTCGAGTATCACCGCAGCTGCGTAGACCGGCCCGGCAAGCGGGCCCCGACCCGCTTCGTCGACGCCGCAGATGAGTCTCATGGGACGGGATTCACGCATCCATACTTACGCACCTGCCCGCGCAAGCAACGGCAGGACCGCGCTGGCAGCCCGTTCCGCGTTGTTGCACTTTAGCTCGCTATGGAGCGCAGAAAAGCGCCGCGACAGGCGCGCACGGACGACGCTGTCGTTGAGCGCATTGCGCAGCGCCTGCGCCAGATTCTCCGGAGTGGCGTCGTGCTGCAATAATTCTGGCACCACGAATTCCCCGGCCAGGATGTTGGGCAATCCGACGTAAGGCAGGTAGCCCATGCGCCGCATCAGGAGCCAGCTGGGCCCGGCCATCTTATAGGTGATGACCATGGGTTTCTTCAGCAACGCCGCCTCCAGTGTCGCGGTGCCGCTGGCCACCAGGGCGACATCGGCGGCGGCAAGGGCATCGCGCGCGTGGCCAAACAGTATGGTCAGGGGCAGATCCGTCGCGTTCGCGCGATACAGCGCAGCTTCGAAAATCTCGCGTGTTTCGCGGCTGACAAGCGGTACCAGAAACAGCGGTTGTTCGATTTTCTGCAGCAGCAGCTTCGCCGTTTCGATGAAAGTGTCCGCCATATAGCGCAATTCCGACTGGCGACTGCCGGGCAGCAGCGCGATCACTTTGCGCTCCGGCGCGATCTTGAGCTGCGCGCGTGTGCTGGCGGTCTGATCCTGCTCCGGAATCAGGTCGGCGAGCGGATGTCCGACATAGGTGGCGCCAATCCCTGCCTTGCGGTAAATCGCCTGCTCGAACGGAAACAGCGTCAGCACCTGGTCGGCGGCGCGCCCGATCGCGGCGATCCGGTCGCCGCGCCAGGCCCAGATCGATGGACTGACATAGTGCACCACGGGCACGCCGGCGCGTTTTAGTCCGGCTTCCAGATTCAGATTGAAATCCGGAGCATCGACACCGATGAACAGCTGCGGCCGCGCTTCGAGCAAAGCCAATTTCAGCTTGCGTCGCATCCGCAGCAAACGCGGCAGATGTCGCAGCACCTCGGCGTAGCCTCGCACTGCGAGGCGTTCCATCGGAAACAGGCTTGCCAGCCCCTGTGCCTGCATTTTCGGACCGCCGATGCCGATAAATTTAGCGTGCGGCAGGTGGGCGCGTAGCGCCTCGATCAGATGTGCGCCCAACAAGTCACCCGAGGCCTCGCCGGCGACCATGCCGATGGTGGGCTGTGCGGAATTCACTTCAGCGCACGATGCCGCGGGTCGAGCTTTGCAGAAAGTCGGTAAGCAGCCCGATCTCAACGCAAGTCCGGGCTTGCTCCGCCAGCTGGATCTTGGCCTGATCCAGCGTCAGACCGGATTTGTAGAGTGTCTTATAGGCACGTTTGATCGCGGCCAAAGCATCGGCGGAGAAGCCGCGCCGGCGCAGTCCCTCGGTATTGATGCCATAGGGTTTGGCTGTATCGCCTGCCGCCATCACATAAGGCGGCAGGTCGTGCACCAACACTGTCGCGATCGCCGTGAAGCTGTGGGCGCCCACGCGCACGAACTGGTGCACGCCGGTGAAGCCGCCGAGTATGGCATGGTCGCCAACATGAACATGGCCGGCAAGCTGGGTATTGTTGGCAAAAATGGTATGGTCGCCGACTTGACAGTCGTGCGCGAGATGCACATACGCCATAATCCAGTTGTCATTGCCCAGGCGCGTCACGCCTGCGTCCTGTGCCGTGCCGCGATTCAGGGTGCAGAATTCGCGTATGGTATTTCCGTCGCCGATTTCCAGCAGCGTCGGTTCGTCCGCGTATTTCTTGTCCTGCGGCACCGCGCCGAGCGAAGAGAACTGAAAAATTCGATTGTTCCGGCCGATCCTGGTATGTCCCTCTATCACCACATGCGGACCGATGCTGGTGTCGCTGCCGATTTCTACGTGTTCGCCCACCAGGCTGTAGGCACCGACGCTGACGTTTTCGCCGATCCTGGCGGCCGGATGAACGATCGCGCTCGGGTGGATCATTATATCGGGCGCAGGGTGCAGAGCAGCTCGGCTTCAGCCACAAGTGACTCCCCGACGTAAGCCTTGCCGGCGTATTTGACAACGTTGCGTACGGTGCGCTCTATGCTTACCTCGAGCACCAGCTGGTCCCCTGGCATCACCGGCTTTTTGAAGCGCGCCCGGTCGATACCGGCAAAGTAATACACTGATTTGTCGTCCGGCTTGATGCCCATGCTGCGAAATGACAGGATCGCTGCAGCCTGTGCCATGGCTTCCACGATCAGAACGCCGGGCATGACTTTGTAATACGGAAAGTGGCCGTTGAAGTACGGTTCGTTGACGCTGACGTTTTTCAGCGCCCGAATGCGTTTGCCCAATTCGCACTCGATCACCCGATCAATCAGCAGGAACGGATAGCGGTGCGGCAGGTAGTCGAGAATTTCCTGGATGTTCAATTTTTGTTCTCCCGCGCTGACAGGCGCTGTTCCAAATCACGCACGCGTTCGCGCAGTAAATCCAGCTGGCGCAGCGATGCCACGTGACGCGACCAGTTGCGGCTGTCTTCGGCCGGATGACCACCGTAGCTGCCGGCCTTGCGAATCGACTTCGTGACCACGGCGGCGGCATGGATGATAACGCGATCGGCGATATCAAGGTGTCCGACAATGTTCGCGGCGCCACCTATCATGCAGTGCTTGCCGATGCGTGTGCTGCCGGCGATGCCGGTGCAGCCCGCAATCGCCGTATGCGCGCCGACGCGCACGTTGTGACCGATCTGAATCAGATTATCCAGTTTGACTCCGTTTTCTATCACTGTGTCGTCCAACGCGCCACGGTCGATGCAGGTGTTGGCGCCGATCTCGACGTCGTCGCCGATCAGCACGCCTCCGGTTTGTGGAATCTTGCGCCAGCCGTCCTCGTCCAGCGCAATGCCGAATCCGTCGGCGCCAATTACTGCGCCCGAATGCACCAGCGTACGCTGGCCTAGGCGACAACCGGGGTAGACGGTAACGCGCGCATGCAGCCGGCTCCCCGCGCCAATCTCTACCTTGTCACCCAGGCAGCAGCCCGCGCCGATTACCACGCCCTTGCCCAGCTTCACCGCACGTCCGATGTAGACCCCGGCGCCGATGCTTGCACTCGCCGGAACCTTGGTCCCACGCTCTATGACCGCCGTTTTGTGCACCCCGGCTGCTCCGACTATGGGGGGATTGAACAGCGCCGAGACCTTCGCAAAATACAGGTAGGGATCGTTGCACAGGATGCGCGGAAGCCGGGTGAGGCCGCCGTCGGCGGCGTGGAGAATCACCGCACCGGCGCGGGTCTCGGCAAGCTGCTTGCGGTATTTTTTGTTACTGAGAAAGCCGACGTGCTGCGAACTGGCATTTTCGAGCGTAGCAACCTGGCTGATCGGCGTCTGCGGGTTGCCGATTATCTCCCCACCAAAGCGTTCGACGATCTGGGCCAGGCGGAAAATCTTGGCCTTTGCCATCGCAGCTGATTACTTCCCAGCCGGCTTGTCTTCAAGTGCCTTGATCACCTTGTCCGTGATGTCGATGCGCGGACTGGCGTATACCGCCTCCTGGAAGATGATGTCGTATTTCTCTGCCTCAGCGATACCCTTGATGGTGCGATTGGCGCGCTCCAGCACCGCGGCGAGTTCTTCGTTACGCCGCTGATTGAGGTCCTCGCGGAATTCACGCTGCTTGCGCTGAAAATCCTTGTTCAGTTCACCGAATTCGCGTTCCTTGTTGCGCCGCTCGGTTTCACTCATCGTGACCGAGTTCTTTTCCAGGGTTTCCTGAAGCTTTCGAATCTGCTCCGCCATTTTCTGCATTTCCTGATCGCGCTTGGCGAATTCCAGTTCTATTTTTTTTTGCGCGCGCACGGCGGGGGCGGCGTCGCGAAACACTTTTTCGGTGTTTACGAATCCGATCTTGAAATCAGCGGCGGCGGCAGTTCCGCCAATCAGCACACCAATTGCGACGAGTACTATGTTTTTCAACCTGATCTCCTCAAACCCTAAAATACCTGGCCTAGCTGGAACTGTAGGTGCTGAACCTTATCGTCTGGTTTGGCGTTGAGCGGTTTGCCATAACTGAAGCGCAGCGGCCCCATCGGTGAATTCCACGCGAACGACATGCCGGTCGAGTAGCGCAACTCCGATAAACGCATTTTCTCATCAACGCCATACACCTGCCCAGCATCAAGGAAAACGCTCAGACGCATCGAACGGTCAACACCTGTTCCCGGCATCGGGAACAGCACTTCGGCGTTCGTGACGATTCGCTTGTTGCCGCCCAGGATTGAATTGAGGGCATCCCGCGGACCGAGGGAATAGGAATCGTAGCCGCGCACCGATGTGACGCCACCAGCATACAGGTTCTTGTAAAACGGCAGCGGCTTTCCACCCATACCGTCGGCGACTCCGAGCTCGCCATTGAGAAGCAGCGTATAGGTGCGCGACAGCGGGTAATACCACTGGACTTGTTCCGTAAGCTTGTAGTACTTGACGGTTCCGCCCGGCAGCCCGCCCTCGAGGTTGGCCCGGATCAATAAGCCGCTGGTAGGCACCAGGGCGTTATTTCGCTGATCGCGGATCCAGCCAATACTTCCAGGAAGCGAGGTGTTGTTGTTGCCGAATATTTTCACAAAGTCCTGGTAGCGGAACGGACTGCTTCCGTTGACGCCTAGCCTGGTGTTGTCCACGCCCAGACTGAGGCCCAGGTTGTCCACGTCAGTCAGCGGGACGCCGAAGCGCACCGCTCCGCTGAGCGTGTTGGTGGTGTAATAACCCAGTCCCAGCAACGAGGCATCCGTGCGGCGGTTGTAGACGTCGAAACCCCGGCTGACGCCATCGACGGTATAGTAAGGATCCGTATAGCTCATGCCGATATTGCGGTTGATTCGGCTTGTACTTAGCTGCGCAGTGACGTGCTTGCCGCTGCCGAAAATGTTCTGCTGCGAAATCGATCCGCTCAGAATCAGTTTTTCCGTGGAGGAGAATCCCGCGCCAACGGTGATCGCGCCTGTCGCACGTTCCTTGACCTTGAAATTTGCATCCACCTGGTCCGAAGTGCCTGGCACCGCAGGCGTCTCGACTTCGACTTCTGAAAAATATTGCAGTCGATCGAGGCGTTGCTTCGATTTCTGAATCTTATCGCTGTCGTAGTATGCACCCTCAAGCTGGCGCATTTCGCGGCGGACCACTTCGTCACGCGTGCGGGTATTGCCGGCGATGTTAATTCTCCTCACGTAGACTCGCCGACCCGGATCGACCATGATGGTCAATGCAACCTGCTTTGCATTCCGGTCCAGATCGGAAACTGCATTGGCGTTCGCGAACGCGTATCCCTCGTTTCCGAGCCGATCGGTGATTCTCTTGGTACTCTCGGTGAGGCGTTGGCGCGAAAAAGTCTCCCCCGGCTTCAATTGGATCAGCCGGCGCAACTCGGCCTCGGGAAGCAGCAATTCACCGCCGAGTTTGACATCCGACACCGTGTATTTGTCGCCCTCGGTGATATTGACCGTAATGTAGATGTCCTTCTTGTCCGGGGTGATCGACACCTGCGTCGAATCGATATTGAATTCCAGATAGCCGTTGTTCAAATAGTGGGATCGCAATGACTCCAGGTCGCCGGACAGCTTTTGCTTCGAATATTGATCGTTCTTGGTATACCAGGTCAGCCAGCCGGGTGTTTGCAGCACCAGCAGCTGCAGCAGATCCTTTTCCGTATATGCCCTGTTACCGATGATATTGATCTCGTGGATCTTGGTCACATCACCTTCGTTGATGGAAAAACTGACACCTACCCGGTTACGCTCGAGCGGCGTCACCGTGGTGACCACGCTGGCGCCGTAGCGCCCGCGCGCCAGGTACTGGCGTTTGATCTCCTGCTCGGCCTGGTCAAACAGCGCCTTGTCGAACGAGCGTCCTTCCGCCAGTCCGATTTCGCGCAATCCTTTGCGCAGAGCGTCTTGGTCGAATTCCTTGTTGCCGATGAAATCGATCTGCGATATCGCGGGACGTTCCTCCACCATCACCAGCAATACGTCGCGCTGGACTTCCAGGCGCACGTCTTTGAAGAATCCGGTGGCGAAAAGTGCCTTGATCGCCGCGGCAGCTTTTTCGTCGGTCATGGTTTCGCCGACCTTGATCGGCAAGTAGCTGAACACGGTGCCGGCCTCGATGCGCTGGATGCCTTCAACGCGGATGTCGCGCACCACGAAGGGATCAAATGCCTGCGCCAGCCCGGCCCACAGGCAGATCAATGCTGCAATGATGTATCTGGTCATGTTGACGATCAGCCGGCGATCAAGCGATTAATGTCGTTATAGAACGCAAACGCCATCAGAACCAGCAACAGAGTTAGACCGAGTTTCTGGCCGATTTCCATTATCCGATCCGACACCGGGCTACCTTTGAAAATTTCGACCGTATAATACATCAAATGGCCCCCATCCAATAAGGGAATCGGCAGCAGATTGAGTACTCCGAGGCTGATGCTGATCAGCGCCAGAAAACTCAGGTACGAGGCCAGCCCGAGTTGCGCCGATTGCCCGGCATAATCGGCGATGGTCACCGGCCCGCTGAGATTCTTCCACGATACCTGACCGACCAGCATTCGGCCAAGCATCTTCAGGCTGAATACGGACATGTCCCAGGTTTTCTGCACCGCCTTCGTCAGGGCGGTTGCAGTGCCGTAGCGTACCACGGTAACGAGTTCGTCCAATGCGCGCTGGTCCAGGCGCGCTGCAGCACCGATGCGGCCGATTCCCTGGCCTTTCTGCGTCACGGTTTCAGGAACAAGCGTCACTTCGCGCCGTTCGTTGCCGCGCTGATAGGACAGATGAAGCTCCCGCCCCGCGTGGCTGCGCACGAGCTGGACAAGGTCATTCCAGGAAGCGACGTGCTTGCCGCCGGCCGCGAGTACATGATCGCCCGGTAGCAGGCCCGAGCGCTCGGCCACGCCGCCGGCAACAATCTGCCCGATCACCGGTTTGATCTCCGGTCGGTAGAGCTTCAGGCCGATCAGCGCCAGGGTATCGCCATCGAGCTGTTCGGCATCAAAAGGCGTCAAATCGAGCGTACGCCAGCTTAGCTGGTTGCTGCGGTTGAGCACCTCCACCGTCACCAGTTGACGCTCCAGCGCAAGCTGCAGCATGCGCCAGCGTACTTCCTGCCAGGACGTCACCGGCTCACCGTTGATGGCACGTATGGTTTCGCCCGGTGCGAAGCCGGCGCTTGCAGCCGGCGTGTTCGGCGGCGGCGTGTCCACGATCGGCCGCGCTTCCTGAACGCCGTGCATGAACAGCAGCCAGTACAGCGCTATTGCAAACAGAAAATTGGCGACAGGTCCAGCGCTGACCACGGCATAGCGCCGCCATACGCTCTGCCGGTTGAAGGCGCGACCGAGCTCCTGCTGCGGCACCTCACCCTCGCGCTCATCCAGCATCTTGACATAGCCACCCAGGGGTACCGCGGCGATCACCCATTCGGTCTGATCGGGCCCGAATCGTTTCTTCCACAATGGCAGGCCGAAACCGATCGAAAAACGCAGCACTTTGACGCCGCAAAGTCGTGCGATGAGATAGTGGCCGAACTCGTGTACAACGACCAATGCGCCCAGCGCGAGAACGAAGGCAGCCAGCGTAAACAGCAGGCTCATTTTCTGACCGTCATCGCATCAATCCAACGCCTGGCGTGCGCGCGCGCCGCGGCATCGGCGCGGAGCACGTCGTCGAGGCTCGCCAGCGGTGACGGAGGCAATTCATTCATCACCGCCTCGATTAGACTGGTGATGCCAAGAAACGGCAGACGGCGCTCGAGAAATGCGATCACCGCAACCTCGTTCGCCGCGTTCAGCGTTGCCGGGCTAGTCCCACCTTCCCGCAACGCACGATAGCCCAGGCGCAGCGCCGGGAAGCGCACCAGATCCGGCGTAGCGAAATCGAGTCGTCCGACCCGCGCCAGATCGAGCGAGCCCACGCCGGCCTCCATCCGATCAGGATAAGCCAGGGCGTGCGCGATCGGCGTGCGCATATCCGGGTTGCCGAGCTGCGCGATGACTGAGCCATCCGCATATTCGACCATGGAATGCACCACGCTCTGTGGATGGATCACCACCTCGATTTGTTCGGGCGTCGCGCCAAACAGCCAGTGTGCCTCGATGATTTCAAGCGCCTTGTTCATCATTGTGGCCGAATCCACCGATATTTTTCGTCCCATCGCCCAGTTCGGATGGGCACATGCTTCGTCCGGAGTCACGTTTTGCAGGTGCTCCAGCGCCGTTTCGCGAAATGGTCCACCTGATGCGGTCAGCAGGATCCGCCTAATGCCGTGGCCGCCAAGATCGCCCGGAAACGAATCGGGCAGGCTTTGAAAAACGGCATTGTGCTCGCTGTCTATTGGCAGCAGAGTCGCTCGATGCGTGCGTACCGCTTCCATGAAAATCGGCCCAGCCATGACCAGCGCTTCTTTGTTTGCCAGCAGCAATTTCTTGCCTGCACGCGCCGCTGCGAGAGTTGGCACCAGGCCTGCGGCACCGACTATGGCGGCCATCACGCAGTCGGTTTCCGCATGGGCTGCGATGCGTTCCAGTCCCGGCTGGCCGAGCAGAATCTCAGTCGCGCCTGACTCAAGGCGCCGGCCTAGTACCTCTGCCTGGACGGCGTTTGCCACTACGGCATAGCGCGGACGGTGGCGCAGGCAAAGCTCGGCAAGTTCGTCAATGCGCTGGTTCGCGCTCAACGCGAAGACGCGAAAGCGCTGCGGGTGGCGCGCGGCTACATCCAGGGTGTTGAGACCGATGGAACCGGTCGCACCGAGTATGGTGAGATTCTGCGGTATGCTCATAACAGGTATACCAGAGCGGCAACCGGCAGCACCGAGGTTAAGGCATCGACCCGATCGAGCACGCCTCCGTGCCCCGGCAGCAATACGCCGCTATCCTTGGCGCCCGCGCGCCGTTTCACCGCCGACTCGAACAAATCGCCGTAAATGCCGACTGCGGCGAGCAGCCACAAGAACGGCAGCATGCCGATTAAACCGAAGTGCATCGACTTGAGCGCAGGCGGGAAATAGGAAGGCCAGGCATAGCTCCAGAGCACAGCGTAGGCACTCACGGCCAGCATCGCGCCAGCGGCGCCCTCCCAGGTCTTGCCCGGACTGATGGCGGGCGCGAGTTTGTGGCGTCCGAAGCGGTGACCGGCAAAATAGGCCGCGGTGTCGGAAATCCAGGCGACCGACAGCAGCAGCAGCAGCAGCGCCGGGGCTAGATTGCGCAGCTCGAGCAGTGCCAGCCAGGCAGGAACCAGCACCACCAGGCCGGTCAACGCCGCCAGCCAGCGCGACCGGGGCAACCAGGTGCGCCATAACCATAGCGGCACCACAATCATCCAGAACAGGCTGGCACAAAGGTAGATGACGAGCGGCGCACCCACCGGTCCGGCCGGCCTACCCCCTTGTCCAAATTCGAACAGCGACGCGCAAATAGCCGCGACGAACAGGACATAGAGGCCGCAGGCTACCTTCCTGTACTTGATCAGCTGCGCCCATTCCCACGCTGCGGGGAGAATCAGCGCACCAGAAAAAATGGCCCAGCCGGAAGGTGGAAGCCAGAATAGCGCCGCCAGAAACAGGACCAATAGCACCAGCGCCGTAAGGACGCGCGTCTTGAGCATCGCTCAATGCACCCGGCCGGCTCTCAGGCGAGCTCCGTCTTTGCCGGAGGCGCCTCTCCAGCGATTTCGAGCTGCTCACTGGTGCGGCCGAAACGTCGCTCGCGCCGCTGAAAAGACTCTATAGCCTGATCCAGCGCCGCCGCATTGAAGTCGGGCCAAAGCGTATCGGTGAAGTAGAACTCGCTGTACGCGAGCTGCCACAGAAGAAAGTTGCTGATGCGCTGCTCACCGCCGGTGCGGATGAATAAATCGGGTTCGGGTGCGTAGGCCATGGAAAGACAGTCCGCAAGCTGCTCCTCGGTAAATGCGCCTTTTTGTTCTGGTTTTGTCTCTATCAACTTTTTCATCGCCTGCAACAAATCCCAGCGCCCGCCGTAATTCGCCGCAATCGTGAGCGTCATGCTCTTGTTGTCCCGAGTCAGCCGTTCGGCACGGCCAACCAGTTCGGTGATTTTGTTGCCGAAAGGCGCGATGTCGCCCACTACGCGCAGGCGCACGCCATTGCGGTGCAGTTTTTCCGCTTCGCGCTCCAACGCCATGATAAACAGTTGCTTCAGCATCGATACTTCGTCCGCCGGCCGGCGCCAGTTCTCGGAACTGAACGCGAACAAGGTCAAATATTCGACACCGCGCGCAACGCAGGCTTTGACTGCTTCGCGCACGATCTCCACGCCGCGCTTGTGGCCGGCCGCGCGCGGCAGCATGCGTTGCTTGGCCCAGCGTCCGTTGCCGTCCATGATGATCGCGATATGACACGGAACCGCCTTCACCTGCGGGATGTCGAGCGTAGAGCTAGGGAATGAAGGCATGAATGTCTCGATCAGCGTGTTGTCTGCGTCAAACCGCCATCAAGTCCGCTTCCTTGGTGGCGAGCGCCTTGTCGATCTCGGCGATGAATTTGTCGGTCAGCTTCTGGATGTCGTCCTGTGCGCGACGTTCATCGTCCTCGGAAACTGACTTCTGCTTCAGCATTTCCTTGAGATGATGGTTTGCGTCGCGCCGCAGATTCCGAACCGCAACCTTGGCGGTCTCGCCTTCAGCCCTGACGACTTTGATCAGTTCCCGCCGCCGCTCCTCGGTCAGCGCCGGCATCGGCACCCGGATCAGATCCCCCTGCGCCGAAGGATTGAGACCCAGATCGGAATCGCGAATCGCCTTTTCGATCACCGCTCCCATCTTCTTTTCCCAAGGCGAAATACCTATGGTGCGCGCGTCGATCAGGGTCAGATTCGCGACCTGATTGATCGGCATCGGCGTGCCATAGTAGTCGACGCTGATGTGGTCGAGGATACCCGTATGTGCGCGTCCGGTGCGGACCTTGCCAAGGTCGGATTTGAGTGCTTCGAGCGACTTGTGCATCTTTTGCTCGGCGGTCTTCTTGACATCAGCGATCATGCTCACCCCCTCGTTCAGCTATGTACCAATGTTCCTTCGTCCTCGCCCATCACCACCCGCTTCAGTGCGCCAGGCTTGAAAATGCTGAATACATTGATCGGCAGCTTCTGGTCGCGGCATAAGGTCAGTGCGGTCGCATCCATCACTTTGAGATTCTGGCCTATTGCCTCGTCGAAGCTCACTCTGGCATAGCGCCGTGCCTGCGGGTCGGTCTTGGGATCGGCGCTGTAGACGCCGTCCACCTTGGTCGCCTTGAGCACAATATCACAGCCCATCTCGGTGCCGCGCAGAGCCGCCGCAGTATCGGTGGTAAAGAACGGATTGCCGGTGCCGGCGGCAAAAATTACGATCTTGCCCTCTTCCAGGTAGCGCATCGCCTTGCCGCGGATGTAGGGCTCCACCACCTGCTCGATATTGAGCGCCGATTGCACCCGGCCGTTCAGGCCGCCGCGGCGCATTGCGTCCTGAAGGGCAAGCGCATTCATAACCGTCGCCAGCATGCCCATGTAGTCGGCGGTAGCCCGGTCCATTCCGGCCGCGGCCGGGGCAACGCCGCGAAAAATATTGCCGCCGCCGATTACTACGGCGATCTCCAGGCCCATCGCAGCCACTACCGCGATTTCGGCGACAATACGATCAATAGTAGTGCGATTGATGCCGTAGGCGTCCTCGCCCATCAGTGCCTCGCCCGAGAGCTTGAGCAGGATGCGCTTGTAGGCTGGCGCAGCGGGCACGGCGCTCAACCCGCCGCAGCTTTGGCCTGCGCCGCCACTTCAGCGGCAAAATCGCTCGATTTTTTCTCTATCCCCTCACCGACGACAAAGAACTTGTAGCTGAGCAGTTTGGCGCGCCTGGCGGCAAGCATCTTCTCGACAGTCAGCTTGTCGTCCTTGATGAATGCCTGTCCGAGCAGGGTGATTTCGCCGAGGAATTTGTTGATTCCGCCTTCGACCATCTTTTCCATAATATTGGCCGGCTTGCCTGATTCCTGCGCGCGCGCGACCAGCACGTCTCGTTCTCGCGCAATCACGGCAGGTGCGACCTGGTCGCGCGAGAGAAACTGCGGTTTGGCAAACGCGATGTGCATCGCGAGATCCTTGCCGACGTCGTCCTCGCCCTCGAATTCGATCAGCACGCCGATTTTGACGCCGTGAAGGTATTGGGCCAATTTGGCGCCCGTCTGCACTCGGTGAAAACGGCGAATGCTCAGATTCTCGCCGATTTTTTGCACCAGAGCCTGGCGTTTCGTTTCGACTGTGCCCGCCCCGAGGCTGAGCGCAGACAGCGCCGTCACGTCGGCGGGATTTTTTTCTGCAACCAGTTGCGCCAGCGTAGATGCGAATTCAAGAAAATCCGCGTTCTTGGCCACAAAATCTGTTTCGCAGTTTATTTCCACCAATGAGGCGGAGTTGCCATCCGCCGAAAGATAGGCGCCGATTACGCCTTCGGCGGCAATGCGTCCGGCCGCCTTGTTCGCCTTTGCACCGCTCTTGACGCGCAGCAGATCCTCGGCCGCTTTAAGTTCGCCGTCGCTCTCGACCAGGGCCTTCTTGCACTCCATCATGCCCAAGCCGGTAATTTCGCGCAGCTCCTTTACCATCGCTGCGGTAATTTCTGCCATTTAACTGCTCCTCGTAATTCAAAAAAAGGGGCTCGCGCCCCTTTTGCGTACTGCTGTGCTCCGGGGCTAGCCGGCCGAAACTTCCTGCGTTTCCAATTCCACGAATTCGTCCGCGCCGCCTGCCACGATCTCCTGCACCGACACATCGCGACCTTCTAGAATTGCGTCGGCGACGCCTCTGGCATACAGACGGATGGCACGACTGGAATCGTCGTTGCCTGGAATCACGTGGGTGATGCCTTCTGGAGAATGATTGGTATCGACGACGCCGATAATCGGTATGCCCAGCTTGTTCGCCTCGACCACCGCGCCCTTCTGGTAACCGACATCGATAATGAACAGCGCATCCGGCACACCGGTGAGATCCTTGATGCCGCCCAGACTGCGTTCGAACTTGACCAGTTCGCGCTGAATTCCCAGCGCTTCTTTCTTAGGCAGTTTTTCCAGACTGCCGTCGGCGAGCATCGCCTCCATTTCCTTCAGGCGCTTAATCGACTGCTTGACCGTCTTGAAGTTGGTCAGCATGCCGCCCAGCCAGCGATGATCGACGAACGGCGCGCTGCAGCGCATCGCCTCTTCCTTGATGATCTCGCGCGCCTGACGCTTGGTTCCCACGAACAGGATGGTGCCTTTGTTCGATGACAATTTCGTTACGAACTTCATCGCCTCCTGGTACATCACCAGTGTCTTTTCCAGATTGACGATGTGAATTTTATTGCGATGGCCGAATATGAAAGGGGCCATCTTGGGATTCCAGAATCGGGTCTGGTGGCCGAAGTGCACCCCCGCTTCCAGCATTTGACGCATGGTCGTAGACATTCAAACTTCTCCATTTAGGGTTGGTCAGTGCCGGCCGCCTCGTCATAACTCCGCAAGGAGCACCCTAATGAGGGCCGGATCAAATTTAGCCAGGAATTCTGACTAGCTAAATAGTATATCATACGGGCTGAGTTCAATTCAAGAAATGCGCGACTAAACAGCGGATTAAGCTCTACCGACCGATTACCGAGCCAACCCGGACGAGCCAGTTCCAGTATCGACCGAGCGCATGCCGGCGTATTTTTCGCTGCCGGCGCGCAGAATCGGGAGCGAATCCGGCAGCTTGGCTTTCCATGTCCGATGCGATCCATTATCATCCCCACCCTTTGAGCGCAGCCCGTCAATGACCGTACAAATCAAAACTCCGCAGGAAATCGAAAAAATGCAGGTCGCGGGGCGTCTCGCAGCGGAAGTGCTCGATTTCATCGGGCCGCAGGTCAGGCCGGGAGTCACTACGGGCGAACTCGACAGCCTGTGTCACGACTACATGGTCAAGGTACAGAAAACGGTGCCGGCCCCATTGCACTACGCCCCGCCAGGTTATCAACCCTACCCCAAGTCCATATGCACTTCGATCAATCATCAGGTTTGTCACGGCATTCCCGGCGACAAACAGTTGAAGCACGGCGACATTGTCAACATTGATATCACTGTCATCAAAGACGGCTACCACGGCGACACCAGCCGCATGTTCTATGTGGGCGAGCCCACTATTCAGGCGCGCCGTCTGTGCGAAACCACGTATGAGTGCATGTGGATGGGCATCCATGCGGTCAAACCGGGCGCGCATCTGGGCGACATCGGCGCCGCCATTCAGAAACACGCGGAAGGCCACGGCTATAGCGTCGTGCGCGAATTCTGCGGACACGGCATAGGCAGGAATTTCCACGAAGAGCCGCAGGTACTGCACTACGGCCGGGATGGCACCGGTATTGCGCTTCAACCGGGCATGATATTTACCGTCGAACCCATGATCAATGCAGGCAAACCGGCAATTCGCGAACTCTCCGACGGCTGGACCATTGTTACCAAGGACCACAGTCTGTCGGCGCAATGGGAGCATACGGTGCTGGTTACCCAGACAGGATATGAGGTGCTGACCGTGTCTGCCGGCACGCCGGAACGACCGGCCCGAAGGGCGCCCACGCGCTGATGCCTGACGAAAAAATGGCGACCGTCGCGCCGCATTACGCCGCGGGCATGCGCGGCCAGCTACAGGAAGAGCGGCGCAAACTGCGTGAGCGTTACGGTGCAGAGGGCAAGGCGCAGCGACTGCTGCGGCAGCACCGCCTGCTCATAGACCGTACGCTTCGGGGCCTGTGGAAGCAAGCTGGTCTCCCCGGCTCGCTTGCGCTCTCTGCGGTGGGCGGATACGGCCGCGGCGAATTGTTCCCGCATTCCGACGTGGATCTTCTGGTGCTCCTGCCGCACGAACCCGACGCCGCGCTGAAAGACAAGCTCGAGGCATTCATCGGCGGTCTTTGGGACGCGGGCCTGGAACCGGGTCACGGCGTGCGCACGATTGAACAATGCCTGGACGAATCGGCGAAGGACATTACCGTGCAGACCAGCCTGCTCGAAGCGCGATGGCTTGCAGGCAGCCGCGGCCTGTTTGCCGGTTTCACCTGCGCCATGCGCGAACAGCTCAAGCCGCAGCACTTCTTCCAATCCAAACGACTGGAGCAGGAGCAGCGTCACGGCAAGTTCCAGGAAAGCCCGTACAGCCTCGAGCCCAATTTAAAAGAGGCGCCGGGGGGGCTGCGCGACCTGCAGGCAATCCTTTGGATCAGCCGCTCGGCCGGACTGGGCGACACCTGGATGCGGCTGGCCGAACGCGAGCTGATCACCACTGTTGAAGCGCGCCGGCTCACCGGATACCAGAGTTTTCTGAATGAATTGCGCATTCGCCTTCACTATATTTCCGGTCGCCGCGAAGACCGGTTGCTGTTCGATTACCAGGCAGCACTCGCGGCGCAGTTCGGTCATGTCGATACGCCGAGCAAGCGCGCCAGCGAGCAGCTGATGCAACGCTATTACCGCACCGCCAAAGCGATCACTCAGCTCAACACGCTGCTGCTGCAGAATATCGCGCTGCAGCTGTTCGCGGACGAGGACAGCCCGCCGGAAATTTTTAACGAGCGCTTCCAGGCCGCGCATGAATTGCTCGAGGCGCGCGAGTCCGACCTGTTTGAGCGACAGCCGAGCGCGATTTTTGAAAGTATCCTGTTGTTGCAGCAGCACTCCGAGCTAAAGGGCATGAGCGCGCCGACGCTACGCGGCTTGTGGCGCGCCCGCGCCTGGATCGATGAGAGCTTTCGGCGCGACCCCTCCAACCGCGCGCTGTTCCTGAAGATACTGCAGCAGCCGCGAGGACTGGTACACGGGCTGCGACGCATGAACCAGTATTCCATACTCGGGCGCTATTTGCCTGCGTTCGGGAAGATAGTCGGGCAGATGCAATACGACCTGTTCCATGCGTATACCGTGGACCAGCACATCCTGAACGTGATCCGCAATCTGCGCCGGTTCACCATGGTCGAATTCGCCCACGAATACCCTCAGTGCAGCCGTTTGATGGCCGGATTCGAGCGCCACTGGCTGCTGTACGTCGCGGCATTGTTCCACGACATCGCCAAGGGCCGCGGTGGCGACCACTCCGCCCTTGGCATGCGCGACGCGCGCAGCTTCTGCCGTGCGCATGGGCTGACGCGCGAGGATACGGATCTGGTGGTGTTTCTGGTCGAGCATCATTTGACCATGTCGTCGGTGGCGCAGAAGCAAGACCTCTCCGACCCCGACGTGATTCAGGCGTTCGCCAATGTTGCGAAGACCGAGCGCCGGCTGACCGCGCTCTATCTGCTCACCGTCGCCGACGTACGCGGTACCAGCCCCAAGGTGTGGAATGCGTGGAAGGGAAAATTGCTCGAAGATCTTTTCCTGCTCGCGCGGCGGCTGCTGCGCGGCGACGGCATCGGCTTCGAGCAGGACATTCAGGCAAAGCAGGACGAGGCGCTTCGGTTATTGCGCTTATACGCGCTGTCGGACGAGGTCAAGGACAAGCTCTGGAACCAACTCGACGTGGCTTATTTTCTGCGACACGACGCGCAGGATATCGCCTGGCAGACGCGTACCCTGCATTACCGCGTAGACACCGACAGGCCGGTGGTGAAGGCGCGCCTGTCGCCTATCGGCGAAGGACTGCAGGTGATGATATACACGCGCGATCAGCACGACCTGTTCGCGCGCATCTGCGGCTATTTCGAACAAATCAATTTCAGCATTGCCGATGCGCGCATTCACACCACGCGCCACGGCTACGCGTTGGATACCTTCCTGCTGCTCGGTCCGGGCAACAATCCGCATTACCGCGACATGATCAATCTGATCGAGACCAATCTGGCCGACCGGTTGCTGCACCAGACGCCGCTGTCTGCACCATCCCGAGGCCGCGTGTCGCGCCAGCTGCGGCATTTTCCGATCACGCCGGAGGTCAACATCCGGCCCGACGAAAAAGGGGCAAGCCATGCGCTGTCCATCATCGCCGGCGACCGCCCGGGTCTGCTCTACGCCATCGCGCTGGTGCTGGGAAAATACAAAATCAATCTGATCACCGCCAAGATTGTGACCCTGGGCGAGCGCGCCGAGGACGTGTTTCTGATCTCCGGCGCCGCACTTGGCAATCCGAGGACGGTGTTGAATCTGGAGGAGGAACTCCTGGACGCTCTGCAGTCCGGGTAGATTTCAATCGGCGATCAGACGCACTAAGCGTCTATAACAAAACGCCGGGAAATCCCCCCCTCATACGCCACTAGGTCAGGGGCCATTTCGATAGCTAAATTAGCTTTTGTTACCGGTTCTTACTCGTCGAGGATATCTTCGCCCGGAAACAGCGCCTGAATGAAGCCGAATTGGCTCATATCGCGCATGCGCATCGGGTACAGGATGCCCAGCAAATGATCGCATTCGTGCTGCACCACGCGCGCGTGAAAGTCGCTTACGCTGCGGTCGATGCGGTTGCCTATTTCGTCGTAACCCTGATAACGCAGGCGCGCATGGCGCGGCACCATGCCGCGCAGTCCGGGTACCGACAGGCAGCCTTCCCAGTCTTCTTCCAGTTCGTCCGATAGCGGCGTCAGCAGTGGGTTGATGAGCACGGTATCTGGAATTTCCTCGGCTTGCGGGTAACGCGGGTTCTGTCCGACGCCGAAAATGACGACCTGCAAACCGACACCGATCTGCGGCGCTGCGAGACCGGCGCCCGAGAGATGCGCCATGGTGTCGCGCATATCGGTGAGCAAGTCGTGCAACTCGGGCGTGTCGAACTGTTCCAGCGGCCTTGCCTGCTGCAGCAGGCGCGGATCGCCCATCCTGAGCACCTCGCGGATCATGCGCGCGCCACCAGTTGCTCGATGATCCGGCGCACGCGCGCAAGCGCATCACGCAGCACCTGCTCGATGTCATCGAGGCGTACGCCGTGCAGGCTGTCGCCGCGGCCGGCCGCGAAATTCGCGACTACTGCGATAGCAGCGTATTCGACGCCGGCCTCACGCGCCAGGGCCGCTTCAGGCATACCGGTCATGCCGACGATATCGGCGCCATCGCGCTCCAGGCGATTGATCTCGGCAGCGGTCTCCAGTCGCGGGCCCTGGCTGGTGGCATAGACCCCGTCCTCCACCACCGCTTCGCCACAGCCGCCGGCCGCCTGCAGAATTCGGCGGCGCAGCGGCGCCGAATACGGCTCGGTAAAGTCGATATGGGTCACGGAATGCTCACCGCCTTCGAAAAAGGTGTTTTTCCTTCCCCAGGTATAGTCAATGATCTGATGCGGCACTGCGATTGCGCCTGGCCGCATGTCGGCGCGAATCCCGCCCACCGAGGCGATGGAAACCACGCCTTCGACGCTTTGTTCCCGCAGTGCCCATATGTTGGCGCGGTAGTTCACCTGATGCGGCGCGATGGTGTGGCCATAACCGTGTCGCGCGAGAAACACGACATCTACTCCGGCGATACGCCCGAACGTGAGCGCGCCCGACGGTTCTCCATAGGGGGTTCGAACCGCAAGGCGGCGGGTGACGTCGAGATTTGACAATTGCGTGAGGCCGCTACCGCCGATGATGGCTAACATTCGATAGCTCGGATAAGAAACGCAAGGGACATCTTCGTCAACGGGACGGCGGCGATATTATCATGGCGGACCGGCGCGGAACGCGGTGCATCCTGTGGCATCGATTCATGCCGTCGGGTTCTGCCGCAGCGCATAAATCGCCGGCAGATTGCGCCAGGCGCCGAACGCGTCCATGCCGCATCCGAACACGTAGCGGTCAGGCAGCGCGAGGCCGACGAAATCAGCGTTGATGGGCTTGGCGATGTTCTTCTTCTTGTCGGTAAGCACGGCGCTGTAAAACGCGCGGGCTCCCAGCCCCAGAATGCGCTCGCGTATCGCCAGCATGGTGTCGCCGATGTCGAGGATATCGTCGAGCACGAGCACCACTCTGCCGGAAACGTTGCCTTTGGGTTCAGCGATCCACTCGACCGGACCACCGCCGGTCGTTGCGCCGTAGCGAGATGCGTGGATATAGTCGAAGTCGAGCGGAAAATTCAGCAGTGGCAGCAGGCGCCCCGTAAATACCACGGCACCGCCCATAACCGACAGCACCAGCGGATACTGATCTCTGAGTACGGCTGTGATTTCCGCCGCGACGCGCGCAATCGCCGTGTCCACGGCGGCCGCGCTGTGAATCAGTTCCGCCGACTCGAGAATCTGCCAGGCGCGCACCGTTCGGTCCATGCGGCGGGTCCGGACTAAATCGACTTCAGATACGCGGTGAATGCGGCGCCTACCTCCGGATGCTTCTTTCCGTAGGCAACCATGGCCTGCAGATAACCCAGCTTGGAGCCGCAATCGTAGCGCGTTCCTGCGAAACGGTATGCCAGCACCTTGTCCTCGCGCATCAGGGCCGCGATGCCGTCGGTCAGCTGAATCTCACCCCCCGCCCCCGCCTGAACGCCGGTCAGATGCTGAAATATTCGCGGGCTGAGGATATAACGGCCGACCACGGCAAGATTGGAGGGCGCGTCCTTCGGCAGCGGCTTCTCGACGATGGCGCTGATCACGCCGGGTTGCGATCCGTCGGTCTTTACGATGCCATATTGACGCGTGTGCTCGCGCGGCACTTCATCCACACCGAGGACCGAACATTGGTGCTGCTCGTACACCTGCGTCATTTGCTTTAACACCGGCGGATCGGCATCGATCAGGTCGTCGGCCAGGATGACGGCGAAGGGCTCGTCGTTGACCACCGGCTCGGCGCATAGAACCGCGTGTCCCAGACCCAGCGCCTCGGGCTGGCGAATATAGATGCAATTGACATTTGCTGGAACAATGCGCTGCACCAGTTCCAGCAGATCCAGTTTGCCGCGCGCCGCGAGCTCGGCCTCCACCTCGTAGGCCTTGTCGAAATGGTCCTCGATGGTGCGCTTATTGCGGCCGGTGATGAAAATCATGTCGGTGATGCCGGCTGCCACCGCCTCCTCCACCGCGTATTGAATCAGCGGCTTGTCGACGATCGGCATCATCTCCTTCGGGCTCGCTTTGGTTGCGGGCAGGAAACGGCTGCCCATGCCGGCCACTGGAAACACACATTTGCGCACGCGCTTCATCGGTGTCCTTTCAACAATTGCTGCAATCCTGCCTCATCCAGCACGGTTATGCCAAGCTCTTCCGCCCTGGCGAGTTTGCTGCCAGCCTCCGATCCTGCCACTACATAATCGGTTTTGCTCGATACCGACCCGGCGACCTTGCCTCCCTGGGCCTCTATCAGCGCCTTTGCCTGATCCCGGCTCAAACCCCGCAGCGCGCCGGTAAGCACGAAGGTTTTGTCGTGAAGCTTGCCCGCGGTCTTTGACGGCGGCTCGATTTGCCGATCAATTAGCGCGCCGCTGGCCCGCAACTGCTCGATCACCTCGCGGTTGTGTGGCTGGCTCAGGAAGCTGGCGACGCTTTGGATGATTTCCGGGCCGACGCCGGGCAGGATCGCATCGAGCAAGGCTTCGTCCTTGTTGCGGCGGCGGGTGTTTTCCTTCTGCACGCGGTCCTTCTCCGCGCTCAGCGCAGCCCAGTCGGCATCCAGCAGACATTGCAGCGTACCGAAATGGCGCGCGAGAACCTTGGCGATCTCTTCGCCAACGTGATAAATGCCGAGCGCGAAAAAAAATCGTGCAAGCGAACTCTTCTTGCTTTTCTCAATTGCCGCTATTACGTTGGCTGCCGATTTTTCCGCCATGCGCTCGAGCCCGGCCAGATTGCCGGCACCAAGAAGGTAGAGGTCGGCCGGTGTGCGCACGATTCCGCCCTCTACCAGTTGGTCGACCAGCTTTTCGCCCAGCCCTTCGATATCCATGGCGCGGCGCGACGCAAAATGCAGCAGTGCCTGTTTGCGCTGCGCCGGACAAAACAGGCCGCCGGTGCAGCGATAGACGGCTTCGCTCTCCAGGCGCTCGACTTTCGACCCGCATTCCGGGCACTTAGCCGGCATGCTGAATTCCGGCGCGCCTGGCGCTCGCCTTTCCAGCAGTACGCGCGCGACTTCCGGAATCACGTCGCCGGCGCGACGCACAATGACACTATCGCCGGCGCGAACGTCCTTGGCGCGCACCTGATCCAGGTTGTGCAGCGTGGCGTTGGTGACCGTTACGCCACCGACAAATACCGGTTTCAGCCTCGCCACAGGTGTCAGCGCGCCGGTACGTCCCACTTGCACCTCGATTGCCTGCACCTCGGTGGCGGCCTCTTCGGCCGGATATTTGTGCGCAACGGCGAAGCGCGGCGCGCGTGCCACATAGCCCAGCTGCTCCTGCGCCGCGAGGCTGTTGACCTTGTACACCACACCGTCTATTGCATAGGGCAGTTCGGCGCGGCGCGCGCCAACGTCGCCATAGAACTGCATCAGTCCCTGCACGCCACTCACGACGCGGCGCTCCGCGCATACCGGCAGGCCCAGGCTCTGCAGCCAGTTTTCCAACTCGGCGTGCGTTTCCGGCAACGCGGCACCTTCGATCACGCCGATCGCGTAGGCGAAAAAGCGCAGCGGCCGTTGCGCGGTGATGCGCGAATCGAGCTGGCGCAGACTGCCCGCGGCGGCGTTGCGCGGATTGACGAATTCCTTCTCGCCCCTGGCGCGCTGGCGCAGATTCATCTGCTCGAAATCGCGCCGGTACATCAGCACCTCGCCGCGAACTTCGAGCAACTCAGGAACCGCGCGGCCCTTCAGTCGAAGCGGAATGTTCTTGATCGTGCGCAAATTGGGCGTAACGTCTTCGCCGGTGTAGCCGTCGCCGCGGGTCGCGCCTTGCGTAAACAGGCCGCGCGCATAGGTCAAGCTGATCGCCAGCCCGTCGAACTTGGGTTCCGCCAGGTACGCAACACCATCCGTGCCCAGAGCATCGCGCACGCGTCGGTCGAACGCGGTCACCTCCTCTTCCGAAAAAGCGTTGCCCAGCGAAAGCATGGGAACGCGGTGCGTCACCTGTTCGAACTGCGGCAACGGCGCCGCCCCTACGCGTTGCGTCGGTGAATCGGGACCCGCGAGTTCCGGATAGTCGCGTTCGAGCTGCTGTAGTTCGCGGAACAGCAGATCGTACTCGGCGTCGCTCACCAGTGGCGCGTCGCGTACATAGTACTGATCATTGTGGCGCTCGATTTCCGTGCGCAGCTTGCGCGCACGCGCCTGGGTGGGCTGTGAGGCCGCCATTACGAGAACAGGCGTAGCGCCAGCGGGCTGCCCGCCGCTATCCCCTGTTGCTCCATACTTGCGTAAAGCGCCTGCAACTGCGCGCGTATTTTGCCGAGCCCGGCGACATCCAGAGGCTGGCGGTTATCATCGACGATCGCCGCAGACAGCGCCTCGGCCAAGGCGCGGGTGAATTCTACAAAGCGATCGAACGCGGCGATGCCGCCCGGCGCCCGGGCGACGTCGAAGAGCAAAGTCAATCCATTGGCCGCCAGCGTCTTAATGCTCTCTGCCGAGAACGGCGGTGGCTCCATCGTGCAAAGAGCGTAGAGCTCAAGACCAGCTTCGTCGCGACGGCAAAATCTGCCGTCATGCTCCAGTACCAGCCCGTGTGCCTCGGCGAATGCACGGATCCGGGTGCCGGGGAATGCGCCGTTACGCGCAATCAGGTTGAGTCCGATCTGTACATCGATATCGGCGCACAAGGTGTCGAGCTGTTGCGCGCGCTGCAACGCCGCCTCTGGCTCGGCCAAGGCGCAGCTGGCGCCTGTGGCTTCGGCCACGGCGTGCACCATCGACTTGAAATAAGCCAGGTCCAGCGGACTCGCCGCGCCTTTGCGGTCGGCCAATTGCAGCCCGGCGCGCAGTTGCTGATATTCACCGGCTGCGGCCAACGGTTCCCAGCGCGCGGTCTGCCGGTTGTATCCTTCCCAGCCGACCGCCTTGGCCGGAACGTCCTGGCAATCGACGATGGCCGTGGAAACGGCTTCCCCGGTAGCAGCAGATTGCGCTTCCAGAGTCGCGATCAGATCAATGCCGCGATCAAGTGCGCCGCCGGCCGCCGAGATTTCGCCCGGCGCCCCGGACAGGGTCGGTTCGATGCGATCGGTCGAGCCGGGCGGCCGCCCGGGTGTTGCAGTCGCACCCAGCAGCACGTCTTCGTGGCGCGAACCAAACAGTTCCTCGGATTTGCGTTTCAGCCGCATTTCCTGCAGCTTATTGAATACGAGCACGCCGACCACCACCAGGGCGCCTATTCCCAGCAGCGCGAGTTGCAGCTCGCTCATGCAGCCAACTCCTCCTTCATACGCAGGGCTTCTTCGATGTCCACTGCGACCACGCGCGACACGCCGGACTCCTGCATGGTCACGCCTATCAGCTGGGCTGCCATTTCCATGGTGATCTTGTTATGGCTGATGTAGAGGAACTGGGTGTCGGCCGACATGCGTTTTACCAGGTCGCAAAAACGCTCGGTATTCGGGTCGTCCAGCGGCGCGTCGACCTCATCCAGCAAGCAGAATGGCGCCGGATTGAGCTGGAACATGGAAAACACCAACGCCAGCGCCGTGAGCGCCTTTTCGCCGCCGGAAAGCAAATGGATAGTGGATGTCTTCTTGCCCGGAGGTTGCGCCACGACCTGCACACCGGCATCCAGAATTTCATCGCCGGTCATGACCAGGCGCGCTTCGCCGCCGCCGAACAGGCTGGGGAAAAGCTGTCCAAAATGCCCGTTAACCGCGTCGAAGGTCTGCTGCAGCATCTCGCGTGTCTCGCGGTCGATGCGGCGGATCGCAGCATCCAGCGTCTCCAGTGCCAGATTGAGGTCGGCCGCCTGGGTGTCGAGGAAGCTTTTGCGCTCGCGGCTGGTCTGCAGTTCCTCCAGTGCCGCCATGTTCACCGCACCCAGATCGTTTATGGCCTGGGCGAGGCGGTTGATTTCAATCTGCAGTGCACTGGGCCGCATGCCTTTTTCCAGCATCGCCGCAAGCGCTTGTTCATCTGCACCGGCTTCGAACAGCTGATTCGCGTACTGTTCCTTGTTGAGGCGCGCCGCCTGTTCTTTCAGCCGCAACTCATTTATGCGGTTTCTAAGCGGCTCCAGCTTCCGCTCGCAGGCGAGCCGTTCCTCTTCCGCTCCACGCAGGCCTTGAGCCAGCTCTTCCTGATGGGTACGGGCGGCGCTTAGCGCGTGTTCGCGCAGAACCCGCTGTTCGAGCTGCGCCTGAAGGCGCTGGCGCAGATCGCCGTCCTGCTGTGCCGCCAGATCCGATTTCAGTCGATCCAGCTGCAACCCAGCCGCGCTGGATTGCTCGTGTATCAAATTAAGTGAAGACTGTATTTCATTGATTTTAGAGGAACATTCTTTCTCATAAAATACCGATTCCTGCTCTTCGTGCGCGGCTTGCTGCAATGCCAGCCGTTGCACATTCAGCGCTTCCTCGGCGCCCTGGTGGGCCTGCTCCGCGACCTGTACCTGCGCCGTTGCCGCTTGCAGAAGCTGCTGATGGCTGGCCTGGTTGGCCTCGGCCGCAACCAGACTGGCGCGCTCAGCCTCCTGCTGACGGGAAATTTCGTCCAGTTCCAGCTGGATCTGCCGGCTGCGTTCCTGGAATCGCTCCAGACCCTGGGACAACTTCAGGCTTTCCAGCTGCTGCTCATGAACCCGCTGCTTCAGCGCAGTTGCTTCCTGCCGCAGCGTTGCCAAGCGCTGGTTATGCCCGCCCAAGGCTGCTTCGACCACGTGCTGCTCGGTGCGCGCCTGGCGCAGCGTCTGTTCGCATTGGATCAGCTGGGCGCTCAGATCCTCGATTTCGCGCTGCCTGGCAAGAATCCCGGTATCGCCTGGATCCGGCGCATGGAAGCTGACCGCGCTGCGTGAAAACTGATGCCCCTGGCGGCTGACCAGGATGGTACCGGGCGGCAGTTTCAATCGATCCGCTGCGTGCGGCGCGGTCTCTACCGCGTACACGCCGTGCAGCCAATCCTGCATCACGCCGCGCACGGCGTCATCGTGGATCCCGAGCAGAGACGCCAGAGGCCGCAACCCCTCCAACGCAGGATCGTGCGCCGCCGCAGTCGACGTGTACACGCTCAGCTTGGCCGGCGGTTCGTCTTCCAGCATGCGCTGCAACAGCTCGGGTTGGGCCAATTCCAGTGCGTGCAGCTTTTCGCGCAGCACTGCCTCGAACGCGGTCTCCCAGCCAGCCTCCACCCGCAGCTGCTGCCACAGGCGCGGCAGCGAATCGAGCTGGTGCTTGATCAGCCACTCGTGGATTTGGGCGTTGCTTTCCACCTGATCCTGGACCTGCTTCAACGTTGCCAGGCGTGATTCGAGTCCGGCTTGTTCCCGCTGCTGGGTGTCGAGCTTTTCCTGCGCCATCCGGCGTGCATTGTCCAGGCCTGGCAGCTGTTCCAGTTGAGTCGCTAGTTGGCCATCCTTATGCGCCAGTTCCTGCGCTAGAAGCGCGTCCCGGCGTTGCTGCTCCTCGATTGCGCTGGCATCCGGTCTGGCCAGACCCGCGTGCTCTGCGGCCAGACGCTCCTGCCGCAGCGCCAGGCCCTGCAAAGTCCTTTCGGCGTGACTGATATGGGCTTGCTCGACTTTAAGCGCCTGCTCAGTCTGTGCCAGCGCCATGCGCTTATCGGCGAGCCCGGTCTGGGCCGCGCGGAATACCTGTTCGGCCTGGGGCAGCTTGGCCGATTCTGCTGCCAGCTGGTCGCGTGCCCGCAACAAGCGTTCTTCGGCGCCACCCTGCCGTCCCTGCCACATCGCAAATGCGTCGCTCAACTCGCCTGCCTGCTGCCGCCATTGGTCGCTTTGCGCGGTCAGCTGCGCAATCTGCTGCTCCAGGCGTGTACGGCTCTCGCCAATGTAGCGAATTTCGGTTTCCAGTCGCTGCACTTCGGCGTTGGCGGCATAGAGTTCACCTTGCGCAGTGCCGAGCACATCGCCCGCCGCATAATGTGCGCTGCGCACTTCCTCCAGTCGCTTCTCGATTTCGCGCAGCCGCGCGGTCTCGGCTTCCAACTCATTCGCCGCCCGATCGATATCGCGCGCGTGACGCAAGGTCTCGTTCTCGGCTTCCATCTTGCGCAGCAACCACAGGAGGTTCTGCCTGCGTTGCATGTCGCTTTGCAGTTCCTTGAACTGCGTCGCCACCTTCGCCTGCTGCTCGAGCTTGTCGATTTGCAGCGCGAGCTCCTCGCAAATGTCCGCCACCCGCGCCAGATTTTCACGCGTGTCATGCAGCCGGTGTTCGGTTTCGCGGCGCCGCTCCTTGTACTTGGAGATGCCTGCCGCCTCTTCCAGGAACACGCGCAGCTCTTCCGGCTTGGCTTCGATAATGCGCGAGATCATGCCCTGCTCGATGATGGCGTAGGCGCGCGGACCCAGGCCGGTGCCCATGAATATGTCCTGGATATCGCGCCGGCGCACATGGCTGTTGTTGATGTAGTACAGCGACTCGCCTTCGCGCGTCAGCACGCGCTTTACCGCGATTTCGGCGTATTGTGACCACTGACCTGCGGCCTTTCCCAGACTGTTGTCGAACATCAGCTCGACGCTGGCGCGCGCCACCGGTTTTCTTTGAGCCGAGCCGTTGAAAATGACGTCCTGCATGGAATCGCCGCGCAACGCCGACGCGCGCGACTCGCCCAGCACCCAGCGCACGGCGTCGATCACGTTGGACTTGCCGCAGCCGTTCGGTCCGACGATGCCGACGAGCTGTCCTGGCACCGCGATTGAGGTCGGATCGACGAAGGACTTGAATCCGACTAGCTTTATTTGAGTGAGGCGCACTGGAGCTTTTCAGAAAACCGGTTTTTAACCGGATTTATTCGGAGTCATAGGCAACCGATATAATACCACTTTAGTTTTATTTTCCGAGCTCCGCATGCCCGTCAAACTCAGCCAAAAACCGAGCACGTTCGACAATCCAAGTCCCGGACGGGATTATCTGATCCATATGGAAATTCCGGAATTTACCTGCCTGTGCCCGCTTACGGGGCAACCAGATTTCGCGCGCCTGGTGCTCGATTACATTCCGGAACGCAAGTGCCTGGAGTTGAAGAGCCTGAAGCTCTATATCTGGTCGTTCCGTAACCAGGGCGCGTTTCACGAGGCGGTCACCAATCGCGTCCTCGATGATCTCGTCGCCGCCACACGGCCGAGATTCATGCGTTTGACCGCGAAATTTTTCGTACGCGGGGGAATTTTCACCACCATAGCGGCCGAGTATCACAAGAAAGGCTGGAACGCCCAATCCGCTCTGAACCTGCAGCAGTTCGAATTACAGTCAAATACCGCGAATAATTGATCCCGACAAGGACGCCAGTGAATCCCAGTCTGGCGAAACGGCGAGTTGACTCGAGCGCGAGAACGCGATCGATCGCATTAGTTTCTGGCAATCAGACCGAGGCTGATGGAAAATACGGCAGATCCCGAGCACGGGCTGATTAAAGGAGGAAACCGATGTCTGCGATGAAACGCCTGTTCCAGCTGATGGCGGAGAAGAAAGCCTCCGATATTTTCCTTTCGGTCGGTTCGCCCATCAATATCAAAATCAACGGCACCGCCATGCCGATCAATCAACAGGTGATGGAGCCGGACAGCATCGTCGGGCTGCTATACGAAGTCCTCACCGACAAGCAGAAAAAGGAATACGAAGATACTCTGGAACTCAACACCGCGTTCGCGATGCCTCCGACGGGAAGCTTTCGCATCAGCGCGTTTCGGCAGAAAAGCACGCCGGCAGTGGTGGTGCGCTTCATCCCGGGCGAAGTTCCCAATATCGACACCCTGGCCGTGCCCGAGGTGTTAAAAGACATCGTCATGGAAAAGCGCGGTCTGGTCCTGATGGTAGGCGCGACTGGATCGGGAAAATCCACGACTTTGGCCGCGATGCTCGATCTCAGGAACGAGCGCAAGCCCGGCCATATCCTGACACTGGAGGATCCGGTCGAGTTCATCTTTACCAACAAGAAATGCATCGTCAATCAGCGTGAGGTCGGCACCGATACGCTGGATTTCAAGATCGCGCTGAAGAACGCCTTGCGCCAGGCGCCCGATTGCATCCTGATCGGGGAAATTCGCGACAAGGACACTATGGCGGCGGGTATCGCCTACGCGCAGTCAGGCCATTTGTGTCTGGCGACTTTGCATGCGAACAACAGCTATCACGCGCTGAACCGTATCATCAGCTTCTATCCACTGGAAAACCGGCCGGCCCTGCTGCAGGATCTTTCGGCCGCGATGAAAGCCATCATTTCGCAGCGCCTGATCAAGAACCTGAAAGGCGGACGCTCGGCGGCCGTTGAAGTGCTGCTGAACACCCGTTACACCGCGGAATTGATCGAAAAAGGCGAAATCAACGAAATCAAGGAAGCGATGGAAAAGAGCATGACTCCGGGCTCGGTGACCTTCGAGCAGGCGCTCTACAGCATGTACGCGAAAGGACTGATCAGCAAGGAGGAAGCGCTGGGCAACGCCGATTCTGCGACCAATCTGATGTGGCTGATGAACCAATCGGACACCGACGTTGGCGCGAAACCCGGCGCCACCGCAGAGAAGAAAGCGGAAGAGGCGCCCAAGCCGGCCGGTGGCGGTTCATTCAGCGATTTCAAGGTTCTCGTCGACGACAAGACGCAGTAGTCCACGAAAGCATGACACCCGAGCGCGACCATCGGCTGACGCTGCGCTCGGTATTGCGCCAGGCGGTTGCGCAATTCAAGCGCGCGGACCTGGCCTTCGGTCATGGCTCGCACAATGCGCGCGATGAGGCCATCTATCTCATTCTGCATACACTCAAGCTGCCGCTGGACGAACTCGATTCCGTGCTCGAACGGCGGCTGAGCGCTGGCGAACTGGAAGCGGTGCAGGGTATCCTGCGGCGGCGCGTGAACGAGCATGCGCCGGCAGCCTACCTCACGCGTGAAGCGTGGCTGGGGACGTTCAGGTTCTACGTCGACGAACGCGTGATCGTGCCGCGCTCCTTCATTGCAGAACTGCTGCGCGGCAGTCTTGCACCCTGGATAGCCGACCCGTCGAAGCTGCGCGGCGTGCTCGACTTGTGCACCGGTTCGGGCTGCCTGGCTGTACTTGCCGCACATGCCTTTGAGAACGCGAAGGTGGACGCCACCGACCTTTCCGCGGAAGCGCTCCAAGTCGCGCGCCGGAACGTGAAAGGCTACGCCCTGGGAAAGCGCATTCGGCTGGTCCACACCGATCTGTTTGATCGGCTGGCGGCGCGCCGCTACGACCTGATTCTGTCCAACCCACCCTATGTCAATGCCGCCGCGATGCGTGCGCTGCCGCGCGAATACCGGCGCGAGCCACGCCTAGCACTCGCCGGCGGGCGTGATGGTCTCGCGCTGGTGCGGCGCCTGCTGACGCAGGCCGGCGCCCATTTGAATCCCGGCGGCCTGCTCGTCGTCGAAATCGGCCACAATCGCGCCGTGCTGGAGAAAGCCTATCCGCACCTGCCCTTTACCTGGCTCGAAACCAGCGCCGGCGAGGATTATGTGTTCATGCTGCAGCAACAGGACCTGCTATGAAGACGCTCAACCAATTGCTGACGCTCGACTGTCTGCCGGCCGACTGGCGCGCGGCCACGCTGGTCGGACGTGCGTGGCTGCCCGGCGAACCCGCGGGCCCCTCGCCCATTGCGCTGCGCGCCAGTGGCGAGATCGTGGATCTCGCCACCATCGAGCCGACCATGAGCCGGTTGCTCGCGCGCACCGACCGTGTCGCGATCGCCCGTACCGCGGTCGGCAAGGTAATCGGGACGGCGGAATCTTTGCTTGCAAACAGCGGCGACGGCAGGGCGGCGGAAAGGCCGTCGCTGCTCGCGCCGGTCGATCTGCAGCCGATCAAGGCAAGCGGCGTCACATTCGTTCAGAGCCTGCTCGAGCGCGTGATCGAGGAACAGGCGCGCGGCGATACCGCCAAGGCCGAAGCGATACGCGCGCAGGTGATGCGCATCATGGGCAATGATCTCGCATCGGTGAAGCCGGGTTCGCCCGAAGCCGATGAGATCAAGCACGTGCTGGTGGCGCAAGGCGCGTGGTCGCAGTACCTCGAAGTGGGCATCGGCCCGGACGCGGAGATTTTCACCAAATCGCAGGTCATGTCCGCCGTCGGGCCGGGGGCGGAAGTCGGCCTGCATCCGAAGTCTTCCTGGAACAACCCGGAGCCGGAAATCGTGCTCGCCATCACTGCCGCCGGCGAGACCGTCGGCGCCAGCATAGGCAACGACGTCAATCTGCGCGATTTCGAGGGCCGCAGCGCGCTGCTCCTCGGGAAATCCAAAGACAACAACGCATCCTGCGCCATCGGCCCGTTCATTCGCCTGTTCGACGACTCGTTCGGCGTCGACGACGTGCGCCAGGCCGAACTCACGCTCGAAATCTCAGGGACCGACGGATTTTTGCTCGAAGGCGTGAGTTCTATGAGCAAGATAAGCCGCGATCCGCTGGATATCGTCACCCACGCCTGGGGTCCCTACCATCAGTATCCTGACGGTTTCGTGCTGTTTCTCGGCACCATGTTCGCGCCGGTCAAGGATCGCGGCGCAGCGGGCATGGGCTTCACCCACAAGGTAGGTGATCTGGTCAGCATAGCGACGCCCAAACTCGGCCGCCTGGTGAATCGCGTCACCACGTCGGACCGCGCCGCGCCCTGGACCTTTGGCATCGGTGCTCTGATGCACAACCTGGCTGCGCGCGGACTGCTGCGCTAAGCCGATACCGCTGGAATTCAGTCTACTGAGGAGGCGACATCATGCCTGCAGCACAGACCAAAGTACGCGCGGCCGTAGTCCAGGCCGGCGCCGTGCCGTTCGACACCGAAGCCTGCGTCGACAAGGCGGTGCGCCTGATCGCCGAAGCATCCGCGCTGGGCGCCAAAGTCATCCTATTTCCAGAAGCCTTCATCCCCGGCTATCCCAAGGGTTTGAACTACGGCCTCGTCGTTGGTGCGCGCGACCCGGCCGGGCGCGAGGAATTCCGCCTCTACCTGGAAGCCGCGATCGAAGTTCCGGGAGCGCAGACCCAGCGCCTGGGTGAAGCGGCGGCCGCGCATGGCGCCCACGTCGTCATTGGCGTGATCGAGCGCGATGGCGGCACCTGCCATTGCACGGCGCTGTTTTTCGGCCCGGACGGAACCCTGCTGGGCAAGCATCGCAAGCTCATGCCTACGGTAATGGAGCGGGTGATCTGGGGATTCGGCGATGGTTCGACCTTGACCGTGGTCGACAGTCCCTACGGCCGCATCGGCTCGGTCATCTGCTGGGAGAACTACATGCCGATGCTGCGCATGGCCATGTATGCGAAAAACGTCCAGCTCTATTGCGCGCCGACGGCTGACGACCGCGACACCTGGATTGCCTCGATGCAGCACGTCGCTCTGGAAGGACGCTGCTTCGTCCTTACCGCCTGCCAGTTCATCCGCAAGAAGGATTTCCCCGATACGGTGCGTGTATCTCTGGGCGACTCCCCCGAGGCGGTCATCATGCGCGGCGGAAGCGCCATCATCAATCCCCTGGGACAGGTGCTGGCCGGGCCGCATTTTGGCAGCGAGACCATCCTTACGGCCGATCTGGACCTCAACGACATCGGCCGCGGCAAATTCGACTTCGACGTCACCGGTCACTACAGCCGGCCGGACGTCTTCCAGTTGAGCGTCAACGAGGCGCCGATGAAGGCGGTGCAGACAAAGAACTGAATAAGCTTTCGAATGTTCTTTCGACCTAGAGCGTGGAAAAATCCAGAGTCGCGAAGTAATCGTCCAGCGTTTCCGCGCGCCGAATCTGCATGACGGCGCCGTCTTCGCGCAGCAGCAACTCGGCGGATCGCAGCTTGCCGTTGTATTGAAAACCCATCGCCGAGCCGTGGGCGCCGGCATCGTGGATGACGAGCAGGTCGCCGGCGCAGATTTCTGGAAGTCGCCTGTCGATTGCAAACTTGTCGTTGTTCTCGCAAAGTGATCCGACCACATCGTAGGTGTGGTCTTGCGGTGCGGTCTCTTTTCCGAGCACCGTGATGTGGTGGTACGCGCCATACATGCCGGGGCGCATCAGATTGGACATGCAGGCATCGACACCGATGTACTGCTTGTAGGTGTTCTTGTGGTGAATCGCCTCGGTGACGAGATAGCCGTACGGTCCGGTGATACAGCGTCCGTTTTCCATGAAGATCTTCAGCGGATGCAGACCCGCCGGCACGATGATCTCCTGATAGGACTTTTCGATCCTGCGCCCGACCAGACCGATGTCGACGGCCTTCTCGCCGGGTCTGTAGGGAATGCCGATGCCACCGCCGAGGTTGACGAATTCAATTCTTACGCCCGGGTCGCGGGCGAGTTCCACGGCGAGGTCGAACAGCATCTTTGCCGTTTCGACAAAGAACTCTGGATTCAGCTCGTTCGAGGCCACCATGGTGTGCAGCCCGAAGCGGCGCACCCCCTTCGACTTCAATTGCCGGTAGCCCTCCACCAGCTGCTCGCGGGTGAAGCCGTACTTTGCTTCCTCCGGCTTGCCGATGATGACGTTCCCTTCGCGTAGCGGTCCCGGGTTGTAGCGCAGGCAAATTACCTCCGGCAAACCGGCGTGTTGTTCCAGATAAGGGATATGCGTGATGTCATCGAGATTGATGATTGCACCCAGTTTCTTAGCCTGGACGTACTCTTTCGCCTGAGTCTCGTTCGACGTGAACATGATGTCTTCGCCGGTGATTCCGACGCGCTCGCACAGCACCAGTTCTGCCAGGCTCGAGCAGTCGCCGCCCAGGTTCTCCTGCCCCAACACTTTCAGCAAGTGCGGATTCGGGGTGGCTTTGACTGCGAAATATTCCTTAAACGTGGCCCACGCGAACGCCTGGTTCAGCCGCCGGGCGCTTGCGCGGATCGCCGATTCGTCATAAATGTAAAACGGCGTCGGGTAATTGCGGGCGATCTCGCGGATGGCCTGTTCATCGAATGGAAGTGGCTTGTCGGTCATGATGGCTCGTAGTTCGGGGATGCGTTTCTCGGGATAACTGCCCGCGGGGCCGTGAGTGTACCTCGCCACGCCAGCGGGTGGCAATCCAACACCGTCGTATAACGCGGGTAGGCATGAGGCTTATTTGCCAACCACCGCCATCGAATCGGCGTCCGAAAAAAGGCAAGATTGAATTTCCAATCGTTCAATGCATGGACGGGAATCCCTGAACCAGATGCCGCGTTTCACATATGCCCGCCGCCGTCGCCGAGGTCGTACTTGTGATCCGGGCCGTTTTGCAGCATGCGCACGATGCCCGCCTTGTCGAAGAACACAGACATCATGGAATCCCAAATCCCGTTCTCCTTGAACGGATAGGACCAGGACTCCAGCTGCGAAGCCGTGTAGAAATGCGTTTCACTGGGCGCGCCCACGGTGCGCAAGACCTTTTCCTTGTCGGCTTCGCCCGGAACGATGGCTGCGAACTTCTGCATGCTCAGGACCTGCTCGAAGGAAACCAGCCTGCCATCAGGCCCGATCCGCGCCATGTCGGTGGTCTGCCCCATGGGCCCGTGCATATATTCGAGCAGGCGGCTCGCGCCGTCCTGGTAGACGTGGGTAGGCCGGCCGAGGCGCGCGACGACTTCCGCCTCGGATTGACCGGACTGAACCGGAGGTTGCGTGGCGCAGGCGCCCAAGCCTGCCAGTGCAATAACCACAAGCGCGATTCGCATCAGGCGGGACATGATCGCCGCCTAATTCGCTTCGGCGAGTTGCTTCAACGTGAAGGTGTAGCTCACCTTGTCCAGCGGTTTGTGGCATGCCAGGCACTCCGCCTGGTTCACGCCTGGACGGTGCTGCTTGTCGGTAGTGAACACCGCATAGTTCCAATCGCTGTTGCGCAGAATCTCGGGAATGTCCTTTCCCCAACCCGCGTCGCGCGCCATCGCAGTGTAGAACAACAGCTTGTCCGCGACGTAGTAACTGTCGCCGCCCATGGCCGGCTTGCCGTCGGCGCCGAGCTTTGCCGCATAGACTTCGGCGATCAGCACGGAGCCGTCCGGCAGAGGTTGGCCGCTCTTCGCCGCCGCCACCGCGGCCTTGTTGGCATAGTAGTAGCGCACTTGTTTGGTCGCCGGGAAGTTGATCGTGTAGTACTTAACGAAGCTGTCCTTGTAAGCCTCGGGGAAGTTCACCTGGGTCTTCGCCACATTAGGCAGCAAGGCCGACTTGATACCGGTCGCCGCGCCCGGTTGCGACGCGAAATAAGCGGCAACGTTGGAAATGTCGTCGGCGCCCAGTTGGGCCGCGATCGCGTTCATAATCTGATTCTTGCGCGTGCCCTCTTTGAGCGCCTTCAATTGCGCCTCGAGGTAGCCGGCGCGCTGCGCGGCGAGATTGGGTATGGCATCGCTCACGCTCACTCCATTTGCGCCGTGGCAGGCCGCGCAGACCGTGGCAACCTTGGCCCTGCCCGCTTCGACGTCGGCCGCCTGCGCGAGCGGCGCGAAGGCCAATGCAATGGACAATCCGAGCAATTGTTTCATGGTGTTCTCCTTTGGACGATGGCGTGGACAGCATGCGCTGCGATCAGCGCATTGGCAAACATTTCCCGCCGCGGGATTATTCCCGCGGCGACTATCTGCCTTTGCTCGAGCACGGGAATGGCGATCCACGTTCGGATCTCATTCAACCATCGTCATGTAAAATGACTTCGACATGAGATTAGCTGATCTTTGGGCGAAATACGGCAACAGCACGCTGAATCCGGATTCAGACGCAACGCAAGATCTGTTCATCTTCGGTATCACCGACGATTCCAGAGACGTTCGCTTCGGCTACCTGTTCTGCGCCCTGCCGGGCGCCAAGGAAGATGGCCTGGCGTTCTGCTCGCAGGCCGCGGCCAAAGGCGCGCAGGCCATCGCCGTGGCGGAAGGTACGCGCGACGAAGCCCTGGGCCTAAGCGAATACGAGCGCGAAAAGATCGTCGTACTGCGAGTCCGGGACATCCGGGCGTTCTATGCGCGAGTCGTTGCCGATTTTCATCCTGGTCGTCCAGCCACCGTTGCAGCCGTCACGGGCACTAACGGCAAGACCTCAACTGTGTGCTTCCTTCGCGACCTGTGGGGCGCAGACGGCCGCAGCGCAACCAGTCTGGGAACGCTCGGTCTCCAGTCCCGCGAACGTAGCCACTCCAGGCTTGAGGCCGGGCTTACCACCTATGATGCGAAAACACTGCACATCATGCTTGGCGAACTGGAGCGCACGCACGGCGTTACGCATCTGGCGATGGAGGCGTCGAGCCACGCACTCGATCAGCAGCGCCTGGCCGGCGTCACGTTTGATGCAGCGGGATTCACCAATCTCACCCAGGACCATCTCGACTACCACCTGTCGATGGAGGCCTACTTCCAAGCCAAAATGCGACTATTCAACGAACGGCTCAAGGCGGATGGCGTGGCTGTCATCAATACGCGCGACACCGCGGGTATTCAGATCGCCTCGGCATTGCAGTCAACAGGTACTCGCATCATCTCCTACGGCGAGGCAGGCAGCGGCACTGATCTTTTGTTGCGCGAGCGTATCCCGCATGCGCTGGGACAAACGCTGAAGTTAGCGGCCTTTGGTGCCGCCTATGAAGTTGAGGCGCCGGTGGCAGGTGCGTTTCAGGCGGAGAATATTCTATGCGCGCTCGGTTTGGCCGTAGCCACAGGCGTGCCTGTCGACCGCGCCATTGCCGCTATCGGAAACCTGTCGAGCGTACCGGGGCGCCTAGAACTCGCCGCCGTTCTTGCCAATCGAGCTGCTGTCTACGTGGATTACGCGCATACGCCTGATGCCCTGGACAACGTCCTGCGCAGCGTGCGCCCGCACGCAGGCGCGAATGGCAAGCTCCATGTGTTGTTCGGATGCGGCGGCGACCGCGATCCGGGCAAACGCCCCATCATGGGCCGCATTGCCGCACATCGCAGCGATTGCGTCTGGGTGACGGATGACAATCCACGCACCGAAGACCCGGACGCCATTCGTAGACAGGTTCTCTCCGGCGCTGCGGGCTCAAATCACGCGACAGACGCAGGTCCGCGTCGTGAAGCGCTGCAACGCGCGCTTTCCGCGTTGCGCGCAGGAGACGTCCTTGTCGTCGCCGGCAAGGGACATGAAGACTATCAGATCGTAATTGAACGCGACGCTGCCGGGCTGGCCCTGCGTGATTCCCGGGGACGCCCGCTGACAAAGAAGATTCCATTTTCTGACGCCAAGGTCATCCGTGAAATCATTGCGGCGCATTAACCCAAGCCCAACAGGAAGCTAGCATGGCCGCATTCTACGATGCCCGTGGCAATACCTATTTCGTAGCCTCGCCGGAGGAGATCGGCGGCTTCGCCGACATTGCGCGAACTGCGCCGGAAGCTGCCAGGACACGCGATCGTTGGGCACGGCGCGCGATCGAACGCATTTGCGGACGCCTGAACGTTCCCGCAGAGCTGGCTGCGAGCGGAGCAAAGAGGTACCGGTCGGATGGTTTGCTGGTGGGACCGTTCCAGGACGCGAATGCTTTCGCGCTGTTGATCGTTAACACCGACGGAACACTTGCGGAGCGCAGTGGCAACGGCCTGACCATTTTCTCGCAGTCCCTCGTCGACAGCGGACGCGCAAATCGCGCGGACGCGTTCCTTTTACGCGTCTATCACGACGCGCCTGGGTCGCCCTTCGTCGAAGCGAGGATAGAAGCGGATGAACGAGAGGGGCATCAAGGGTTTTGGATCGACATGGGCGTTCCGACCTACGGAATTGCGGCAGTCGGGGCGACACCCGAATACGTAGGGATTTCCGAATTCGAAAATCACAGAGTTGCGCGGGTCTTCGATCTCGAGAAGATCGAGGCGTCCTGGGCGTGCAGCCAGTTTGTCAACGTCGGGAATCCGCATTGCGTGACTTTCCTGAAGAGTCCGGACCTGTTGCCTACGACGGAGCAGCTTGGATCCGACGCGTGGATGCCGGGACTGAGCGCGATCGCGAACAGCACCGAGAGCGACGGCATACGCGGCGCGGGACGTCCGTGCAAGAACGGAATCAATCTGCAGTGGGCGTGCGTCACCGGTCCGGCCTGTATCGATGCGCGCGTGTTCGAGCGCGGCGAAGGGCCGACACTGTCTTCCGGCTCGAGCGCTACGGCCGTCGCGAGCGCGGCGCGCAAGCTGGGGTTGGTCGATGCGCAGAGCGTCGATGTTAGAATGCCGGGCGGCGTCGCGCCTGTGCGATTCGATGAACGCGACGGGCGCCTCGCGCGCGTAATGTTGTTTGGCGAAGCGCAGCAAGCGCAACCACCTGCATAAAGGTTTCAACAGTCGATCATGACTTACATCAACGAGCACTACCTCAAGCTGACCGCCGGTTACCTGTTCCCTGAAATCGGCCGCCGGGTCAAGGCATTTACCGACGCGAACCCTTCCGCGGACGTCATTCGACTGGGCATAGGCGATGTCACCGAACCGCTTGCCCCTGCTGTTATCCAGGCGATGCATGCGGCCGTCGACGAACTTGCCGGGCGATCGTCGTTCCGTGGCTATGGACCCGAGCAGGGCTACGATTTCCTGCGCGAAGCGATCGCCAAACACGATTACCAGGCTCGGGGCGCGAATGTCGACGCGGACGAAATCTTCGTCTCGGACGGATCGAAATGTGACTCGGGGAATATCCTCGATGTCTTCGGCGAAGATAACGTCATCGCGGTGCTCGATCCGGTCTACCCGGTGTATGTGGATACCAACGTCATGGCCGGGCGCACGGGTGCGGCCGATGCCAGCGGCCGCTATGCCGGCCTGGTCTACCTTCCGGTTACCGCCGACAACGATTTCGTTCCTGAACTTCCCAAGCAGCGGGTCGACCTGATATACCTGTGCTATCCCAATAACCCGACCGGCACGGTTGCCACCAGGGAGATGCTTAAGCGCTGGGTCGAATACGCGAAGAAAAACGGTTCAGTGATTTTGTATGACGCCGCCTATGAAGCGTACATCACCGACTCGGCCATTCCGCACTCGATCTATGAGATCGACGGCGCCAGGGATGTCGCGATCGAGTTCCGCAGTTTCAGCAAAACGGCCGGCTTTACCGGTGTGCGCTGTGCGTTTACAGTGATTCCAAAGGGCCTCAAGGGAAAGACGCGGGATGGCCGCGAAGTCGCGATCCATCCGCTCTGGAATAGACGGCATTGCACCAAATTCAATGGCGTCTCCTATCCGGTGCAACGCGGCGCCGCTGCGATTTACTCGCCCGAAGGCAGGAAGCAGGTGCAGGAAACCATTGCGTTTTACCTCGAAAACGCCGGGCTGGTGCGCGAAGCGCTGTCAAAACTGGGGATAAAGGTCTACGGCGGGGTTAACGCGCCATATGTGTGGCTGAAGACGCCCGGGAATTTGAGCAGTTGGGACTTTTTCGACAAGCTGCTGCAAGACGCCCATCTGGTGGGTACGCCAGGGAGCGGTTTTGGCGCCTGCGGGGAAGGCTATTTCCGGTTGAGCGCCTTCAACAGCCGGGCCAATGTCGAAGAAGCGGGCAGGCGCTTCGCAAAAATCATGTAGCGCGAAACCGCAATCCCGCCCTCTATCAGCGTTTGGCCTCCAGTTGTTCCCAGCGCGACAAGGCCGAAGCCAGTTCGGCCTCGATGGCGGCAAAACGCAGGTTCAATTGCTTCACCTGCTCCGGCTGATCGCGGTACAGCGCCGCATTGGCCAGCGCCGCCGTGATATGCTTTTGTTCCTGCTCAATTGAATCTATTTTCAATTGTAATTCAGATAGTTCCCGCTCTTCCTTAAAGCTAAGTCCAGGTTTTGATTGTGCCGGTTTGACCGCATCTTTCCGGCTGGTGCCATCGATTTTCTGCCCGCGCCGGGTGGTTGGCGGCGCCGGTTTGGCAGGCGCCTTCGCGCGCTGCCAGTCACTGTAGCCACCGGCGTATTCCTTCCACCCCCCCTCGCCTTCGCTGGCGATGGTCTGCGTGACCACGTTGTCCAGGAATGCCCGGTCGTGGCTGACCAGAAACAGCGTTCCGGCGTAGTCCTGCAGCAGTTCCTCCAGCAATTCCAGGGTCTCGATATCCAGGTCATTGGTAGGCTCGTCCAGCACCAGCACGTTGGCCGGACGACTGAACAGCCGCGCCAGCAGCAGGCGGTTGCGCTCGCCGCCGGAAAGCGATTTCACCGGTGCGCGCGCGCGTTCCGGCGGGAACAGGAAATCGCCCAGATAGCTGATCACATGTTTGCGCGCGCCGTTGATTTCGACGAAGTCGCCGCCCACGCTGATGGTGTCAGCGAGCGTCGCCTCTTCGTCCAACGCCGCTCGGAACTGGTCGAAATAGGCGAAGTCCAGTTTCGTCCCCTGGCGCACCTGGCCCGTATCCGGTTGCAGCTCGTTCAGAATCAGTTTCAGCAAAGTGGTCTTGCCGCTGCCGTTGGGGCCGATCAGACCAACTTTGTCGCCGCGCAAGATACGGCACGAAAAATCCCGCACCACGGGCTTGCCGTCGTAGTCCTTGCGCACGTTGCGCAGTTCCACCACCAGCTTGCCCGAGCGCTCGCCTTCGTCCAGCGCCAACGCGACCTTGCCGACGCGGTTGCGCCGCGCGCTGCGCTCCAGGCGCAGCGCCTCCAGACGCCGCACGCGGCCTTCGTTGCGCGTGCGCCGCGCCTGGATGCCCTGGCGGATCCAGACCTCTTCCTGCGCCAGGAACTTGTCGAACTTGCGGCTATGCACGGCTTCGGTTTCCAGCGCCGCAGCCTTTTCGTGCTGGTAGGCGCTGAAATTGCCGGCGTAGCTACTCAGGTGGCCGCGATCGAGTTCGATGATGCGCGTGGCGACGTTGTCGAGAAAACGCCGGTCGTGCGTCACCAGCAGTACGCTGCCTGAAAACGACTGCAGCATTTGTTCCAGCCATTCGATCGCCGCGACATCCAGGTGATTGGTGGGTTCGTCCAGAATCAGCAGATCCGGGGCGAGCACCAGCGCCCGCGCCAGCGCGACGCGCTTCTTCAGTCCGCCCGAGAGGTCCGAAACCAGCCGGTCGGGGTCGAGTTGCAATCGCGACAGCGTACCTGCAACCTTGTGCTCGAGGCTCCAGCCGTCGCTCGCATCCAGTGCTTCCTGCAGCTGGTGCAAGCGTTCCATCAGGCCGGGGTCGACCTGGGCGCCGGCGTCGTGTGCCAGTGTGAGTGCATGCGCGACGGCGTGATAGTCGATGAGCAACTGCGTGCCCTCGCCCAGGCCCTCGGCAACCGCTTCGAACACGCTTAGTCCACCTGGAAACTCAGGTTCCTGCGCCACGCTAGCCAGCTTTAGCCGCGGCGAACGCCAGACCTTGCCGTCATCGGCAGAACTCGCCCCTTCGATCAGCTTCAGCAGCGTCGATTTGCCGGTTCCGTTGCGGCCGATCAGCCCGATGCGCTCGCCTGGTTCGATCACCAGGTCGACATGATCGAGCAATGGCACATGGCCGTAGGCCAGGCTGACCTGGGAAATCTGGATGAGGGGCATTGGAGGACGCGGAATTGAGACAGGGAACTACCCCAAGCATAACCCATCGCGGCGCATTTACCGCGTTTCTCTGTCTCTAGATGAATTGCCCCGCTACGCGTCGTATTTGACCGAGCGGATCTCCGTGATCGGCAGCATGGCGATATCGCGCAGCTTCTCATAGCGCTCGTTGCTCAGATCGACCATCGCGCCAAGCTGCGAATAGGACGAGGCAATGAAATGCTCCTGGCCGTCCGCGCCTTTGCGCGTAATGCCGAAATCCACGGTAGCGCGTTTCTGGTGCGCCAGTTTGCTCAACAGATTCTTGGTCGCCCAGATGGTGCCAAAGCGCGCGAATTCGCTCAGACGGGAAGCGTGATTGATGGTGTCTCCCAGCACGGCGAATTCGACGCTGGTCGCGGTCTGAAACGTGCCCAGCCACTCCTGGCCTTCGTGCAACCCGGTGTTTAGGTAAAGCTCGTTCAGCCAGTTCTTGCGCAGCTGCCACTTCTTGCTGATTTTCCGGATCTCGGATTTCAGTTCCTGCGCGCAGGCGAGCGCATTGAATATGTAATCGCTGTCGGGTTGCGGGAAAAAATAATAGACCATGCCGTCGCCCACATGTTTGCCATAGGTGCCGTAGTACTTCCTGAATACGGGGCCCATGGTGGTCCAGATCTCGTTGATCAGCTCGAAATATTCCTCCGGCGGCAGCTCTGAACAGATTTTGACCGAATTCTGCAAGTCCGCGACCATCACCGCCAGCGGCGTCAGCACCGGCAGGCGTTTTCGCATCAGATCGCGAATTACCACGTCCCGCTGGCTGAGGAAATCGAGCAGCGTCGCGTTGTATTGCTGTTCCGGTATGTAGACGACGAATATCCCTTCGCGGAAGAACGAGGCGAACACGCGCCAGTTTCCCGCCGGGCCGGCTGCATCGGTTAGATCGACCGAGAAATCGAGGATTGGTTTTCGCTCGGTCGTCACCACCGATTCGTCGAACATGCGTTCCGCCAGCGTCAGCGCTTCCCGGTCCAGGCCGCGCAGAAGTCCGAGCACGCTGTTCTTGGCCAGGCGGTTCTTCGCCAGGGCGAGGTGGATGCGCAGCAGTTCGGAACCGAAGCGGCTGGATTTTTCGGAGGCGGACTGAAACAGCAGCAGGAACAGGTTGCGCGCTTCGCTGTGCGCCGGCAGCGTGTCCAGGCCGGCGAGAATGCGCTGGCGCGCCGCGTCGTTGTACCAGGTCAGTTCGAAGTTGTAATTCACCATGTAGGCCGGATGCGGGACATCCTCCAGCGTCAGGCGCAGGGCACGGCGATTGTCCGCCGGCACCTCGGCCGGCGGTCCGACTACGGCCAGACCGATCGGCGTGCTGGGACTCTGATCGGCGGAAAGCTGCTCCCGCCCCGATTGAGCGATTCCTATGCGTGCCACTACCTCGGCCATGGTCAGACCTTCCTTTTTCAATTGTTGAACTTCTTCGATTCGGCTGATCGCCTCCTCCGAAAAGTAGCCCAGCATCTTGGCATCGCCTTCTTCTGGCTGGGGTTGTTTGAGGATTGGCTTAGACAGTATCCCTATCTTGATATAATTGTTTAGCGTTGCGCGGGAAATTCCGGTTTTTTCTATGATTTCTTTACTTGATTTCATTCTATTTAAAGCGCACGCCCCGTCGGAGCTATGTGTTTTCCTCGGCTATTTATACTGTCTAATTCATAATTTAGACAACTGTATAAGTTTTGTCAAGCACTATTTAGGCAGTGCGGTTTGGCCGCCGATTGGGCGCCTGCCAGAGGCGTAGCACCAGCGAGTACACACCCTGCCCTCCCCTGCCGGTGATGCTCATTAATTTCGTGTAGACAAACCGGTCAAATTTTCAGATACTGTATTAATATACAGTTTTTGGAAAACCA